>Ga0068864_100000022_pt1 | contig 261941 bp, 230 predicted proteins | sample KBSSwiS72_FD_66586 | JGI IMG/M metagenome (GOLD analysis project Ga0068864, IMG submission 66586) | Switchgrass rhizosphere microbial communities from Kellogg Biological Station, Michigan, USA - KBS Switchgrass S7-2 | ecosystem: Host-associated > Plants > Roots > Rhizosphere > Soil ...
ATCGCGATCTACGTCGCCGTCAACGTCGTCTGCCTCATGGCCCTCGGCACCAACGGCCTCGCCGCGACGACGACGCCTGCGTCCTCGGTCATGCGCCTCGCCTTCGGCCCCCGCGGCGCCCAACTCATCGCCCTCGGTATCGCCATCTCGACGCTCGGCTTTCTCAGCCAGGGCATGCTGACCGCCCCCCGCGTCTATTACGCAATGGCCAATGACAAGCTGTTCTTCAACGCCGTAGCGCGCGTGCACCCCACGACGCGCGTCCCGATCATCGCCATCGCATTACAAGGCGCCGCCGCGATCGTGATCGCCCTCTCCGGGACTTATGAGCAAATCCTCGGCTACGTCGTGTCGACCGATTTTCTGTTTTTCGGATTGACGGGACTGGCCGTATTTCGTTTCCGAGGCCGCGCCGCCGCCCACCCGATCGGGACGGTCGTGTTCGTGATCGCGTGCTGGGCGGTGGTGGCGGGGACGGTGGTGGCGGCGCCGGTCAATAGTGCGATCGGGTATGGGATTTTGATGGCCGGGTTGCCGGCGTATTGGTATTGGAATCAGGCACGATGACTTGCGTTGCGCGCAGTCTCTCGATTTGTCTCGTAGTGGCCGGGCACTGACGCTAGGGCGATGATCGAGGCGCAATCTTCTCCAGTCGTTCGCCACGGAGCTCGTAGATTTCCAGGCGATTAGAAATGAGAAAATCCCGGTCATTCAGATCGGTCCAATCCGCGATGCCCTTTCGTCTCACATGAAATCTCAGAACAACGTCTTCGGCACCTCCGAGAAAGAACAACACCACGTGTGACGGAAAATGCAACGCAATTCTTTCCGACCAGATCTTGATAATCGCGCGCCCGCAGGCCATTAATTTCTCGTAGGAATTCTCAAAGACCGCGCCCGGCACGAGATCCGTGAGATGTCGCTTGTTCAAAGTCGCCTCGACGTCAACAGGATCCACATTGTTCACATGGCCAGCGATCGCGGCTTGCTCTGATTGCAGCAACAGCAGATCGCCGTTCTGCGCGATTTCGACGCATACTGCCTCCAGCACCGCGTTAGCCACTTCGAGAGCGTTCATTCTCATGAGTTGCCTCAACGAATCAGCTTCGTAAAGTTGAACCCTTGCTCCTTGAGGTATTCCTGCATGCCCTTGAATATCGCCTCCCGAGCGTTTCCGTCCTTCAGCACCTGGGCCACCCATCCGGGCGCGCTTCCCCCGGTCTTAGGATCGACGATTCGGTATTCCCATGATTGTTTATTCGCGTCGAACTCCCTCCTAATCACATAGGTCTCTTTGTTCTTGCCCTTTCCGCGCTGAATCTGGACTTGCCCAGGTCGTTCTCCAGGAGCGGGGTTTTCGACATCAACGCGGGTTCCATCCTCTGCCTGCTTGTTTTTAGCCGGCCAAAGGGTCTTGCTGTCCGTCTTGGTTCCTGACGCGCCGAGCATTTCGGGCATCTCGGAGCCCTCTGGCACCTTCGGTTCGTCCGCCTTGTCCACCGGTGGACGCTCACTCGTCGCCATGGTGATCGTCGCAACGGCGAGACCGAGCGCGTTCACCAGAGCGGTTTCTTGCAGCTCCTGCTCTAAGAGCTCCAAACCCAGTTCGAGCGCCGACGTACAAAGCGGTGCACAGCGACCCGTCGGATCGTTGTAAGCGATCGGATTGTTGTTGACATATGCGTAGCGGTTCCACGATTGCGGACGCGCCAGATCGACACTCTCGAGCGTGGGATCCATCGACAAGAAACGACCCTTGCGCGCGAGTTGATATCGAGCGTGCATGTAATTCAGGTCATACGCACCGACGGAACCGTCTTTATCGTGCTCATGCCCGGTGTACCGCAGAGGATCACGTCCGTCGCCGAGGTCGGTGCCCGGCGCCTCGACGCCGTATGGCCAGTAGAGCATCGTTGCAGTACGACTTCCCGATTCGTTGGTGACGATCCGCGGCGTGCCGAGGTGGTCGAGATGGAAGTGGCGGATGACGGGACCCGAACCCGCCACTGGAGGCATGACCTGGGCGAGAAGAAGATCGTCGCGGTATACGAAGTCGCGCTGCCAGCTCCATTTGCCGGCACTGTAGTTCAGCTCGCGGAGGACCTTCTGATCGGAGCCACGGAGCGTGTACGTGGTCGAAGTGGAGGTAATCGTCGCGAGCCGCTCGTCGTCAGCGTCGTACAGATACTGTTCGCCGGTTTTCCCAGTCATCACGTTCAATGCGTCCCACGTGTACGTGATATCGCCGATATGGGTCATGTTGCCCGCGGCATCATAGTTCTGACGATGCTGGGGATCCGTTACCGGAAGCCGGCTCAAGGCATCGGTCAACCGATTGGTTGCGGGATCGATATCCAGATCCTCATCCACGGTCGCGTCGCCCTCCGTGTGAAGAGCGGTCAGATTGCCCCATGCGTCATAACCAAACGTCTGCTTGTATCCGGCGCGCTCGGTACCGACGGCATAAGCCGGTGTGCCGACCACGAGCCGGCCGGCGCCGTCGTAGACATAGTAGTTCTGGCCGATCGCGTAGACATTCCCCGTCCCGTCGTACGCGTACGAACCGGAGTCCCAGTCGCCTGTTCCGTTCGTTTCCAGCCGAAGGATCGATGAGGGCGATGACTGGGCCGATTTGGAAGACGGCAATGGCTTCGCCACCGTCGTCTTACTTTCGATGCTCGCATCCGCCATCCGCTTTACATCGCTCTGTCGCACGATACGCGGCGGCGTCTGCAGAGGCGGCGGAATCGCGACGCCCGACGCTTTGACGCCTGCCGTGTCAAGTATCACAGGAGTGTTCGGCGTGATCTGCGCGTCCGCCGCACGCAGCGACGACGCCATGATCAGCGCCGCCGCCATCGGGAACAGCCTGGGGAACCACTTGTTCATTTGACACGCTCCCGGATTTCCTGAATGTGTTCGAGACGGATCGGCATGCCCGGCGCTAGCGCCGGATCGGTATACGTCGGCGGTCCGAGCGCCCCGTTGATAGCGCCGAGAATGACCAGTGCTTCGTTGAGACGTGCCCGCATTTCCGTGACGTGCGCGGCAGCAATCGTCGTGTTTCCATTGAGTGCCGTCCATGTCGCAGGTGTCAGACCAGCCGCGTTCCGCACGCAGTTGATCGCGTTGCGCACCTCTGTCAGATGAATGCTCGACACCAGTGTTACTCGGCGAACGAGTGGATCGTTGGTGAACACAACCGTCGTCGCGAGGTCCATTCCCGCTGTCAACGACGACAACGTACCGTCAAGCGAATAGACGCGGTAGATGTACGTCGCATTCGCCGCCACCGACGTGTCGGGATTGGAGACGGTCACGAAGTTGTGACCGTCGGCACTGCGCTGGACGAGATACGTATAGCTCGTATTCGGTGGTGCCGTCCAGCTCACGGCAACAACGAACACGCCGTTCGGACGGCTCGCCGTGGCCGTAACGCTGATGGGCGGCCGAGGATGGACGACCAACTGTCGAGTCGCAGATGTCGCCGTGCAGCCATTTGAGTCTGTCGTTGTAACCGAGTACGTGCCGGGCGTGCCCGTGATGATTGACGCCGTCGTGGCGCCGGTAGACCACAGATATGAGCTCGCGCTGCTGGAAGTAAGGACAACCTGCTCGCCCGCCGTGATGTCGATCACCCCGGTCGAGCCTGTGCTCGCGGTGATCGTCGGCGTCACCGCCGGTGCCACCGCGATCGTGACCGATGCCGTCGCCACGCAGCCTTCGCTTGACGTCACGGTGACGATATACGTCCCGGAGGCACTGGCATCGATCGCCGCCCCGTTCTGGCCGCTGGACCAGTGATAGGTGTACGAGGCCCGCGATGGTTGTGCCGAGGCCGTCAAATGCACCGAACCGTTGCAGATTGTGAGAGGCCCGCTGGCAGTGATCGTCACCGTGGGGGTGACACACGCGTCGAAGTCGCCCCCGAGTTGAATACGCGCGCCGGGATTCGCATCCGAGCTGGGGAGGTAATTGTCCAGCCAGAGATTGCCGCTGAGAGTCGAGATGCGAACGACGCCAGTCGACTGAGCGCGCCAAGCTACCTGAAGACCCTGTCCGCCGATGCCATCGAAGTCGCCCGCTCCTTCAATCTGCCAGTTCTGATCAGTTACAGCCGGAGGGGGAGTTCCGACGGTAACGGAAATGGTCCCGGAGAGTAGCGAGAGATACCAAAGGCGATTCTGGCCGGTCGTCGTATTTCGCCAGATGACTTTGGCTTGGTAGGTCGTGAGGTCAATGCCGACGACTCCGACGATCTTCCAGTCGAGATCCGTCTCGGCCTGAAAGTCGATCGAGCTCGCGATCGACGTCCCCGATACCGACGGCCAGACGACCCGGTTCGCGCCGGTGCGATAGTTACGGAAGAACAGCTCGGCTCGGCGAGGCGGTGTCCCGCCGTCGATATCGCCGGCGCCGACCAGTCGCCAATCGGGATCAGCAACGCCGTTGGTGGTGATCGCAGGAAGAGGCTTGGGATCGGGAACACCGTATGGATTCAGCGGATCATTGGCCAGCGTCCAGAGGGTATTGGCGCCGGTGGCGTTGTTATGCCAGATGAGATCGGGATAATAATCACCATCTACGTCGGCGAAACCATTCACGTGCCAGTCGGGATTCGTCAGCCCTCCTCCGTAGTACGACTTGAGGACATCAGGCAGCGAGTAATTGTTCGTAATGGAGGTCGTGCCGTCCGTGTAGTTCCGCCAGACGAAATCGGAGCGCCCGTCACTATTAAGGTCGCCGGCCGGCGGGGGATATACGTCCACGGTGACGGACTCACTGTGGGCGGAGGAACAGGGCGACGTGATCATGACCCAGAAATAGGCGTGTTGCGCCGGGCGGACAGTGATCGAAGACGAGTGCCCGCCCTGTGCCTCCGGTACCAGCTGGTCCCCGTAAAAAATCCCCTGGATTCCCTGATGCCATTCGAACTGCGTTCCCGGGGCGTTGGTCGAAACCGTTACTGTCTGTCCAAGCCAGATCGAGCTCGCCGATGCCACAACGACCGGTTGGGGACAGGAGGATGCCGCCGTCACGATGGCGGTGACCGTATTACTCGTCGCCGTCGCGCAGGTCGACGCCGTCATGTAAAAACTGGTCGTGTTGTAAACGGTGTAGTCGAGAGAAGTGCTCGTCGCGCCAGGGATGGCCGCACCGTTCGCGTACCACTGATAGGATAACGATCCCGATCCACTGGCCGCGGATGAGAGGTGAACGACCGAGCCGGATGCCACGGTGCCAGGCGCCACCGGATGAGTCGTAATGACGGGCGCCGTGCAACCCGCGGCGGTGACTTGAATCGTCAGGAGGCCACTGCTCTGCTGTCTGTCGCACGCGCGTGTCACGCGCACCCAATAACTGGTGGTCTGCGTCAACGCGTCAGTATCGTAACTTGCGTTCGTAGAGGCCGGCCGCATCAAAGTGCTGGTCAATGGATTCGTGGAGGTACCACGAAAGAACTCATACACGTTCCCGGTCGAACCATCAGTCGGCGTGACCATGATCTGCGCGGAGCCTCCGCTCGTGACGGACGAAGGTTGAACCTGCACTGTGAACGCCGGCAGCGGACAAATTTCGGCGGTGAAAGAAATGGATGCCGGCCGCGTCATTCCATTCGGATCGGCGACGATCGTATCCGTCACCCCGTTCGCGTGTGCGATCGACGTCACCATGCCGTTCCCGGCATAGCCGATCGCCGGACTCGGTTTTGTAAAACCGCGGACCTCGGTCAGCAGACCGTGGACATGGACGTTCTGAACCTCGCGCGAAGGCGGCCTCTCCGCTGCTGGTATCTGATCCGATCCCGGATACGTAACCTTATCGACCAGCCCGAGCTCGTCGTACGAAATCGGCTGGCTGAATTTGAGCTCTGTGAAACCGCTCCCGGCGACTACCGTCTCCTTTGAGCTCAACGACTGGCCAGGCCCCTCATACTTGAAGTACTCCGAGACGGTCCGATCCACGGGAAGCAGGTTATGGCGGACAGACTTCAGCAGGTGTCCCGGCCTGGAGTACGTGACGCCGTCCGTGCCGACGACTGTGTCGTACGTATTTTCTTTGAGAATCGTAGTCTCGTCGGAGGTGGACTTGATGCGCTCGGCTCCGTCGAATGCAAACGTGATCGTGTGCCCCCCATCGACCGACTTCTGTCGCGCGTGCCCTTTGGGATCGAACGATGAATAAGTGATCTTATTTGATTCCGGATGTCGCTCTTCGGTCAGGAAACCACGAGCGTCGTACTTGAATGTCCGCTGCTGCGTGCCGATGTCCACAGTACTGAGGTGGTCCATGACGTCATAGGTGTACGAGGCGGTCGTGCCCACGCCGTCCGTGACGCCGATGAGCCTCCCGAGTGCGTCATATCTTTCAGTCGTGCTGGCATTGGACAGCGTTGTCGCCGGGTGAGTCATCGCCACCTTAGCCGTACGCGTTTGCGATGCCGCGCCACCGTATTGATAGGTAGTGATGGCGGAATCAGGGGCGGTCGCGGTCAGCACGCGGCCCAGGGCGTCGTATGTAAAGACGGTGAAGTGCTGCGGGGCATTCTCCAGTTCCGACGTCTTCCACTTCAGGCCGCGCGGGTAATAGATCGTCTGTTGCCTGCTCATCCGACCGTCGGGCATGACCGTCCGCTGCTCGATGATCCGACCGAGTGCGTCGAATTCGTATCCCGTCAGCGTGAGCACGGCTGACGTGTTGCCGTCCGGGTGCTTGACGACGTCGACCGCAGCGTGCGTGGTCGTGCCGGTAGCAATCGTGTAGCGGTATTCGGTTTGAGCACCGGTCTCGGGAATCACCGACGTGAGCCGTCCGGCATCGTCGTAGTTGTAGAGCGTTTCGAAGCCGGCCATTGTATCGGTAGCTCCATCAAAGGTCTTCGAGACCCGTCCGGTGTAAGGATTGATATCCTGTTTCACCGTATAGAGCCATGTATCGGGCGCTGATGAAACGCGGGTCTTGGCCGAGGCGAGCGCGCCGTTGCTGTAGGAGTAATCATATCGGTAGGTTCCGCCGGAAGGCAGGAAAGTGCAGTAGTCGTCTGGCGGAGGATTGCCGGCGTCGTCCGCGCCGAACCATGCTTCGTGCAAGGTATTGCCGCCACTCTGATCGAACAGAGCGACGACATCGTTCGGCGATGGCGGAGCCAAAGGAGCGGAGGGTGTCTTACGAATACGCCGGCCACGGAGATAACCGGTACTGTTGTTGAAGCATGCCTGTTCCATGGTCGTCCCGCTCGGCGAGAAACTCGAGACCAGTTCTGAACATGACGACGGCAATGCGGGAACGCCACCTGCGCCGGGAAACGCGCTATATTCCGCCGCGCATTTCTCCGTATACGGCCCGAGGATCCACGGTGTATTTACACTGAGGACGGTGCTCGACGAAATAGTGGGGTAGTTCGTGAACGTGGCCTTGTAGTGTGTCTGACCGCCGACCGTTCCTCCGCTGAGCCTGAACCGCGGCGGTCCCCAGACCGTCGCTCCGGCGTTGACGTGATCACGTAGAGCGGTGAACGTCTCGCTATACTCGCCTGCCGCGAACTGCGAGGAACTCGAAGGAACCGTCGCATAGTCGAACGTCCGACTCGAGGTCTCGTGATGGCCGTCGAATGGGCCCGAGTCTGCAAAGGCCGAATACTTCGAGCGAAGGAGGCCTGGCAACACCGCCGCGCCCGTGATGAACGCCGTGCCCAGATCGCCCCCGGTCTTGAATCCATTTTGAACCGCCAGATAGCGGCCCCCGCTCTCGAGATAGCGATTCATCGACAGCCCATATTCGACGTTCGAGAAATGATGCGTGTTTTCACTCGGCAGACAGGAGGCATCACCTTCCGAATACACCGAAAAATACGTGGCCGTGACGGGACACCCGGAGGCACAGCCGGCGTCTCCATCATTCGCAGGCTCGATCACAGCGGTAGTCATGACGGCCGGTATGAAATTCTTTTTCGTGTAGGTCTTGCCGTCGTCCCTGACGGAAGTGACTGTACAAGGCTCCAGAAGGGCGCTGGAAAAGATCCGGTTGTATTGCCACGTCCCGATGAGGTTCCTGTTTTCGTCAAGCTTTCGTCTCGTCTTGATGCCGAACGAGCGCTTGTGTGTCAAAACAATATCTGGAATGGGGTCCGAGTCCTGTCCGGTGTGCAACGCATCACCCTGCGCGAAGATCTGGGACGTACGCTCGGGAAATTCGATGATCTCCCAGTCCCACTCCAGCCATCCCATGGTCGGCAGGCGCAGTCCTCGAATGCCTGCCCGGCTGTCGGCCCAATAATTGGGCGTATCGTCTTTGGTCATCGAATACGACTCTCCGTTCGGAAGGTCGACTTTCGTGAGCATCTCCATGGTGTATGGAGCACCCGGCACTTTATTGAGTCCGGTATTGTCTTCTGCCGGCCGCGAGATCGCCAGTGGCATGTAGGAAAAGGCGTAGTGGGCCCTTGAACCATCGAACGCCGCGAGATCGATGGAGTCCAGCACAGTCTGCTCGATCGATACGCCATCAGTCGGCGGTGACACCTTTCGGAAAGTCAGGATATGGCTCCGCAGGCTGGAAGCGGAATCACTGACAGTCCAGACGTTGCCGTCTGCCGAATAGCCGACTGCCACCCAGTTGTTGAAGGGGTCGGAGATTTTCGTCAGGCGCCAGTCGGGATTGCTGCCTGTCATCGGATACGGGCGATCCTCGAAGGTCTGGACCGTGCCGTCCGGCAGATCGATCCGTCGCATCGCCGAGGTCAGCTTCGTCATGCGAATGTTCGCGTCATCAAGAGCAAAGACAGGCGGATTTGCGGGCGTTTCGCAGCATAGGATGTGGTCGGCGCCGTCGGGACTCTCGTAAATGAACGACGGGACATAGTTGGAATCCACGACATTCGTCTCGTTGGTCGGATCTTCCGGAGGAATGAGCCTGCCGAGGCTCAGGTGCCAGCCCAAACCGGCATTCGTACGCGTAGTAGGCGTGGCCCGAAGATATTGGGTTGCTCCGGTGGATGAATAAATCCATGGATTTCCGTTGTAGATGAGAGTGAACCCATATGAGAGCGCGCCACCGGCCGGATACTTCTGTCCGATCGGGACAGTCAGGACGAGATTGCCGTTGAATAGATTGATGTTGTCGATGGAATCGAACTGGTAGAGCTTACCGGCATCGAAACCCTTCTCCTGATTTGGATGCTGCTGGGCCGCGGCCGCGACCGCGAGAGCCAGCAGCGCGAGGACGATGGCTACACGCTGTTTCATTGGCCACCGCCTTTGAGGATCGATCCATCGAGCCGGACGGCATAGAGTTGCATGCGAAAGGGATCGATGACGATCAACACGCCCCCGGGAACAAACTCTTTCGGGCGCTCCCCGGGCACGCCAAGGGACTTGAATGATTGCAGAGCGAGAGTGGTAAAGCCGTCGGGCCGGCCGTCGAAATCATCCGGCTGCCCGTCATCGGCTGTCATCAGCCAGACGCCACCGCCCGGATGAACGTACACCGCATTGAGCCACGGCGATGCGCTTGCGAGTTGAGTCAGTAATCCCGCCGCATCACGTTTGAAGACCTTCGTGGTTGTCGGCACGGCGATGTTGTATCCGGCGGGCGCGGCAATACCGAACTGCGCATTGCGCAAATCGACAGCCACCCAGATCGAGCGCCACGGAATCGGTTCGTTCGATTTGTAGGTGACGATGCCGTCGTTGTCGGAGTCGGAGACGATCTCATGCCACTCTGAAAACACGCGATCGTAGCCTGTTGTCCCGGCGCCGTAACCGTAGATCAGTACCTGCGTGCCAGGCGTCAATTCCGAAGCGATGATCTGCTTCTTCGCAGTATCAACCGTAACGACCGGGCGGGAACCAGCAGCAGCGTCGCTGGCCCAGATAGTGGCAACGAGACAGATGGCAAGGGCAAGCGAATGGTTTCGTTTCATGGTTTTATCGATCACTGCAGCGACAGCAGCACGAGGATCTCGCCCTCACCCTGCGCGAGCGGCTGCAGTGCTTTGCCGATGACCGTGCCGGGGCGGTGGATCGCGATGCCGCCGAGGTCGACCGGCTGCGATTTCATCGCCGTTCCCGGCTTGTCGCTGGTGACGAGGAGGTCGCCGATGGCGATGGGGCCGCGATTGGCGTCGACGTGAACCTTGACCCGCCCCGTCGTCGCGATCTGGGCTTTCGAATCGCCGGCCACGCCGAGGATGACGCCGGGCTGCGCGGAAACGACGCCGGCGACGGCGGTGTCGTATGCGCGGGCCGACGGCATGACCTCGTTTTCATGCTCACGATTGAGGATGACGACGGTGCCGGGCTCCATGTGCACGGTGGCCGGAACCCATTCGGCGACGTCCTGATATTTCGCCGCGACATTGCCCGAGACGACCAGGTCGCCGGTGAGCGACATGCCGGTCGAATCGACGGTGACTTTGTCCGTGACCGTGCCGGCCACATTGACGCCGATGACGAATTTGCCCGAGGCGTCGCCGGACGTGGCCGTCGACTTCAGTCCCTTGACGTTCGCAAACGGCGCATACGTCGCGGCGTCCGTCTTGCCGCCCAGATCGAGGCCGGCGCCGACGCCCGCGGCCATCGCCGTATCGTCGAGCAGGCGCATGACGCGGCGTGCGCCATTGAGAGTCTGCGCCGTACCGGCTACGTCGACGCGCGTCAGAGGAGCGGAAAATCCGATACCGACGTCGCCGCCCGTCATGACACGGATCCGCTCGCTGCCGTTGGTCTTGATGAGGAAGTCGTTGTTGACGATGTTCATCGATAGACGGTCGAGGTCCATGTAATAACCGTTGTTATAGAAACCGAGACGCATGAGCGGCGTGTCGGGATCGTTCGACGCGATGTGCAGGAGGCGCTGAGGTGATGGCGTACCGATGCCGATGTTTCCCGACGTCGCCACGCGCATCCGCTCACTGCCGTTCGTCTTCAGCAGCAGGTCGTTGTTGACGACGTTGAGCGACAGACGGTCGAGATCCATGTAATAGCCGTTGTTGTAGAAACCGAGGCGCATGAGCGGCGTGTCGGGATCGGACGACGCCACGTGCAGAAGGCGTTGCGGCGCGTTCGTGCCGATACCGAGGAAACCGTTCTGGAGCCGCATCGACTCGCTGCCGCCGCTCGAGAAAATCGTCAGGCCGCCTCCGACATTCACGCTGTTGTTCGCGTCGTAGGCCAGTTTCGCGCCGGTACCGTTATTGAGCGTGAGGCTCTGGCTCGTGGTGTTGCCGTAAATCGAGCCGCCGCCGGAGAGCTGCATGTTCCCGTTGAGCACGAGCTTCTGCGTCAGCGCGGCCGTCGGTACGAAACCGATTCCCACATTCCCGCCCGAGGGCTGCAGCACGAGGTCTTTGTACGTCGTATGCGCCGAGTCCATCGAATCGATTGCGCCATAGAGCGTGTTATTGCTGCGCAGCCGGACGTCGGCGGAGCCTGACGCCGCGGCAATGACGTCGAGTTTCGCGTCTGTAGGAGCGGAAACCGTCAAGGCCGTCCCGGCGATCGGCGTCGAAATGCCGATGGCGAAATCGCCGGTCACTTCCCACGCATTTGCGCCCGTCTGGGAACCGTTCCACTTGAGAATCTGGTTCGCGGTCTGCGCTGCCGCGAAGGGGCCGGCGGCCAGTGAAATGAGGAAAATGACGGCAAAAAGGACGAGTCTGCGCACAGATGCTCCTTGCTGAGCCACACGTAGGGTGCGTGGTGAGATTGGAATGAAGGTTTTGAGAACAGGAGGACGGGAACGATTTGGTGCGCGAATGATAAGCGGAATGATTCGCGCCGTCAATCAGGATGTCTGTTATTCGTTTAATGCCGTACAGTCCGCCTGCGCGCAATTCCGCCCGCCGCCGGCTGCCATCCCAATTGCACCACCTCGAAATCACTCCCCTTGATCGCGCTGAACGCGGGATTGAGCACGTCATTGTCCCAGCGCGTGTCGTAGACGCCGCTCACGTACAGGTCGCTGCCGTTGTCGGCCACAATGAGGCCGTAGGTCTTCATCGCCTGGAAGATCTTCTGGACCGACGCGGGAAAACGGCTGATATCGACAGACGCCTTCAATCGCAAGCGCGCGCCCATCGGCAATGCGCTGCTGTTACTCCCCGCTCTGTGCGAGCCGGGAAAGACATAGCCGTTCGTGGCACGCACGGTGACGCGGAACGCGTGGCGGATCGGATCGGGGCCGGCAAACTCGTCGTAGCGAACGAGTCCCGGAAGAATGGCCAGGCCGGCGGCGTCGGCGCTGGTCCAGCCGTCGGGGCGGCGCGTGTTGGAGTCGAGCGGAAAGATCGCGCCCGACCCTGCCTCCCAGCGCGTGCCGGTCCAGCGCGTCGCGTAGAGCTCGTAGAGGATGCGATTGTCGCGCTCGACGATCAGCATGTGCCGGTCGCCGTCGGCGCGCGCGTCGCCTCCCGCCAGCCCTCCCTCGATCCAGCGCTGCTCCGTCTTCGCCTGCTCGGGGATCGGATAGCCGGGCGGGCGTCCGGGGGCGGCGTAGTCGCTCTCGTCGTCGTAGTCGAACGTCACCGGGACGAGCGGCTGCGAGCCGGAGACGACGATGTACGGCATGCCGTAGATTGGCGCGTCGGGATCGCCGCTCTCGCCGCCGAAGTCGGGATGCATCCCGCGCGTGGGACCGATGAAGCTGATGAACGCCGCGCTCTTCGGATCGACCGGCGCGTTCGTGATGTCGGTGTTCCACCAGTTGGTCGAGGGGAAGAGAGGCATCGGCGGGGGGAGGTCGCCGTTGCGGATCGGTTGGCCGAGGAGGGGGAGAGCCAGGAGGAGGGCGAGGAGTGTCGTTTTCATGGGTTCGCGGGTCCGCGGGCACGGGGGTGCGAGGTGAACGGCGAGCCCGCGCACCCGCGTGCCCTCGCACCCATCCTCCCCCCCTCCCGTTCACCGTTTTGTGCCGCCGGTCACGGCGTCGACCCGCTTTCGTCATCACATTGTTTACGGTTACAATCGCCGCAGCTCCAAATAACCAAGGTCCGAGGCGGCTGTCCGACACCTACGTGAGAGAGAGGGGACGCTTCATGTCTCGTGGTTCTTCCTGTACCACCGCCGTAGCGCGCCGTTCGCGCATCCTGTTCGCTTCATTCGGTTTCAGCATCGTGGCGGCGGTCACACTGGCAATCACCTTGATGTTCACCGGTGCGACCGCCGAGGCCAGCACGTGTGCGTTGAGCAACACGTCGGCGCCGGTCAACTGGAGCAATCCCGCGAAGTGGACCTCGTGCGCCGGCACCTATCCGAACAACGGCGACACCGCGCAGATCGGGCTGACCGGCGGCTACACGCTGGTGGTCGACGTTCCGGTCAACGTCGTTCTGCAGGTGCAGACGTCATCGTTCACTGGCCTCGACGTCTCCAACACCCTCCAGCTCGAGGCCTCCAGCACCTCCGTTTCCGGCGCCAACATCACCATCAACAGCGGCGGCAAATTGACCACCGCTCCCAGCACCGTCATCACGAACGTTCTGGCCAACATCACGGTCAACAACGGCGGCACCCTCGAAGTCCAGAGCGGCGGCCAGTTCAGCATCGGCAGCTTCACGAGCTTCACCTTTGCCGGCGGTCAGTTGCAGGGGCCGGGAACGCTCAACAATCCGGTCAGTACGCCGATCGTCTTCACCGGGGCGAGTGGTCCGATGTCGATGACCGGCGCGCTGATCTTCAACAACTCAGGAATCGTCAACCTGGTCGCGTCGACCAATCAGTTGTCGATCGACAGCGGCACGCAGTTCAACAACCAGAGCGGCGCCACCTTCAACATAACGACGTCCGTACCGATCGCCACGGACGGGGTCGGCTCTCGTGCCATCAACAACGACAATTCGATCGTCGCCACGTCGGGAACCAATCCGACCATCAACGTCCCGGTCAACAACAACGGAACGATCACGCTCGGGTCGACTGGTGGCACGCAGACGCTGACCCTCGCGGGCGGCGGCACGCACACCGGTGCGTTCAACGTCGCCGGTCCGCCCATCGGCATCGTCGCCTTCAACGGCCCGCACAATTTCAACGCCGGCTTTACGTGGAACAGCAACGCGAACAGCGTCTTCAAGATCCTCGGCGGCACCTCGACCTTCAACACCGCGCTGACCACGCCGTTCTTCACGCAGGACGCCGGCACTGTCGCCGGCACCTCGATGATCACCGTCACCAACACCTTCGACTGGAACGGCGGCTCGCAGACCGCGGCCGGCACGACGCGGCTCCAGACCGGCGCCACGTGCACGATCGACGGCACCTCCGCCGCCGTCATCGACGGTAGCCGCCTCTTCGACGTGCAGAGCAGTTCCACCGTGACCTACAACCCCGGCGCGGGCGGCAGCCTGAGCTTCACCAGCAGCGGCGGGATGTCTCTCGGCGGCACGCTCGACATCAAGAGCGACACCGCGATCTCCAGTGACGGCTCGTCGACGATCAACATGAGCAGCACCGGCACCATGACCAAGACCGCCGGTACGCGCACCGTCGTCGGGCCGTTCGTCACCGTCCCCACCGGCGCGAAGTTGCTGCCGGTGGCCAACACCATCGCGCTCAACGGCGGCGCCACCATCAGCGGCTTGATCGACACCTCCACACCCGCCTCGTTCCTGGAGATCTCCGGCAACAGCGCCGGCCTCAACTCCGGCACCACGGTCAGCAGCGGCAATCTCAAAGTCACCGGCGGCACACTCTTCATCAACACGCCGCTGACCATCGCCACGCTGGCGCAGAGCGCCGGCACGATCAAAGGACCGCAGACCCTCACCGTCGGCAACACGTTCGACTGGACCGGCGGCTCGCTCGACGGCGACACCAGCGGCCTCGGAACCATCGCCATCGCCACGCCGAACGGCATCGCCAACATCAACGGCGCAGCGACGCTGATCACAAACCGCTTCACGCTGGCCAACGGCGGCACGGTCCACTACCAGCCGAGCGCCGCCCTCGCGGTGAACCAGGGGGGCCAGATCACCAACACCGGCTCGTGGAACCTGGAGAACGGGACCGGGCTCACCTCCGACCTCGGTACCTACCTCGCCACCACTCCGTCGTTCGCGAACAACGGACTGCTGTCGAAGACGATCCCCGGCACGACGTCGTTCGGCGTCCCGCTGGTCAGCGGCAGCACCATCTCGCTGAACAACGCGGCGGAGATCGACCTCACCGCCGGCGGGACGATCAACGGCGGCAACATCACCTTCAACAACAGCGGCGACGTCCTCGGCATCCAGTCGAGTGTCGTCACGGTCAACGCGGGCCCCACGGTGAGCGCCAACGGCTTCGTGAAGGTCAGCAACTTCGGGACGCTCGTCCTCAACGCGGCGACCACCATCCCGAACTTCGCGCTCGATCTCAACAGCACGCTCAACGGCGGCAACCTCGACATCACCAACACGATGAAGTGGAGCGGCGGCACGATGAACGGCGGAGGCACGACCACGCTCGGCGTCGGCGCTACCGGCGACATGACGTTCCTCAGCGGCTCGCCTGTCCTCACCGGCCGCACCTTCACCAACAACGGCAACATCACGCTGACCAACGCCTTCCCGCTGCAGTTCCAGGGATCGGGCGTCTTCAACAACAACGCGGGGGGCACGCTCAGCATCACCGGCCCGGGCGGCACGTCGACGAGCGGCGTCAGCAACTCGTTCAACAACAACGGCAACCTCTATCGGACCGGCACGAGCGGCACGTTCTCGTTCGACCTGCCGTTCACCAACAACGGCGGCATCGTCGACGTGCAGTCGGCGAGCTCCTTCTTCGACTTCCAGTTCGGCGGCTCGATGAGCTCCGGCCAGATGAAGGGCTCCGTCGCCTCGGGCGCCGTCGAGTTCTCCGGCGGCACGTTCAACGTCAACGGCGGCGACTTCGGCACCGTCGGCGGCGTGAAGATCGCCGGCGCGACGCTGAACCTCAATGTCCCGGTCACCGCGCCGGCGCAGGTCGCGCTCTTCACCGGCACGCTCGGGACGACCGCATCCGGCTCGCTCTCGATGAACAGCGGCAGCACGCTGAACCTGAACGGCGGCACGGTCTCGAACATCACGCTCGTCGCGAACTCGCTCGGCGCGATCAACTTCGACACGACGACCAGCCAGGTCACGCTCAACGCCTGCAGCCTCGGCTACAACACCGGCTCCTTCGGCCAGTGGATCGGCGGCAACGACCTCCTGATGCAGAACGGCGCCAGCATCGTCGACGCCGGCACCGTGACCTGGGGCGGCAGCGGCAACGTCGCCACCAGCGGAGCGACGCCGACGATCACGGTCAACGTCGGCGGCATCCTGCAGAAGACGACGAGCGCGAGCAACATCGGCGTTGGGGCGAACCTGCAGAACAGCGGAGGCACGATCAACTCGCAGAACGGCGCGCTCCAGCTCAACTACACCGGCGCGAGCGCGCATACCGGCACGTTCGACACCGCCTCGCCCGGCACGATCAGCTTCGGCAACAACGGCTCCCACACGTTCACCAGCGTCCTCGGCACCGGCACCGGCTACCTCGAGTTCTTCAGCGGCACCATCACGATGGCGAACGCCACGTCGCTGACCAATTTCTATCTCGGCTCCGCGACTCTCACCGGACCGGGACCGCTCACCTTCTCCGGCATGTTCGACTGGGACGGCGGCTCTCTCTCCGTTCCGGCCAGCGCCGCCGCCGGCGGCACGGTCGACTTCATGGGCGGCCTCGGCGCGATGGCGATGAACGCGAACCTCACCAGCGGAGGCACGTTCTCCTCGACGACCAACGCGCTGAACATCAACGGCGGCGCCACCTACACGAACAACGGCACGCTCGCCATCACCGGCGCCGCGCCGGTCTCCGGCCTCGGCACGTTCAACAACAGCGGCACGCTGACCAAGAGCGCCGGCGGCATCAGCCAGATCTCCACGACGTTCAACAACACCGGCACGGTGAATGTGAACACCACCGGCCTCATTCTCAGTAACGGCGGCACGGACAGCGGCAGCTATACCTCGACAGCCGGAGCTTCGCTCGAGATGAGCGGGGCGCGGACGCTCAACGGCACGAGCTCGATCGCCGCGTCGTTCACCGGCTCGCTGACGGTCGGCGCGAGTGTCACGTCGAGCGGCACGTTCACGCCTGCCGGCATGGTCTCGATCAACCCCGGCGGCACGCTCACCCTGAATACGCTCGGCACGGCGTCGATCGCCACGCTCTTTCTCAGCGGCGGCACTCTCAGCGGCAGTTCGGCGCTGCAGCTCGGCTCCGCCAATCATTCGCTCCAGAGCGGCACCATCAGCGGCGCGGGCAGCTTGACGAACAACGGCATCGCCCTGTTTTCCGTCGGCAACGTCACGCTCGACGGCCGTACCTGGACCAACGGCTCGACCGGCATGATGACCTTCTCGGGCGCCGGCCAGCTCGACATGATCAACGGCGCGTCGCTGGTGAACCCCGTCGGCGCGACGGTCGGCCTCACCAACAACAACTCGATCACCAATACCTCCGGCGGCGCGACGATCAGCAACGCCGGCACGTTCCACAAGAGCTGCTGCCTCGGCAACAACGTCGTCGAGCCGCTCTTCACCAACACCGGCACCGTGACGACGAACGCGGGGCAGATGGACTTCACCAGCTTCACGCAGAGCGCCGGCGCGACGAATCTCGCCGGCGGCGCGCTCTCCTCGCCCGCGATCATGAATTTCTCCGGCGGCACGCTCAACGGCGACGGACAGATCATCGCGGCGGTCTCCAACAGCGGCGCGACGATCAATCCGCAGGCCACGCCGTCCACCCTTCCCGGCACCATCACGATCAGCGGCACGTTCAACCAGAGCGGCACCGGAACGCTGATCCTCGATCTGTTCAACAACGGCACGAACGACAAGCTCGACGCGCCGGGCCAGATCGCGAACCTCGCCGGCAACCTGCAACTGCAGTTCGTCTCCCCCTACGTCCCGGCCAACGGCGATTCGTTCGTCGGCGTCAACGCCGCCACGCTCACCGACTCCTCCGCCAAGAGCTGGCCGCCGTTCGGTCCCGCCAACACCGGCTTCTTCACTTCGACTGTGCAGAGCGGAACGGATCTCGTCCTGGCGGCCGTCGTGCCGCAGGCCGACATCGACGTCTCCGCCACCACCGCCCCGGCGACCGTCGTCCACAACAACACCTGGCCCGTCACCATCCCGGTGACCAACAACGGCACGGCCGGCGCGACGAACGTCATCGTCACGGTCACTCCGACGAACGGCACGCTCAGCTCGCTGACCACGACGCTCGGCACCTGCGGCGTCCCGTCCGCGAACCAGTGCACCATCGGCAACCTCGGCATCGGCGCTACCGCGACCGTCAGCGCCGGCATCCTCGCCACGACGCTCCCCAACGTCTCCGCGACCGCCACCGCCGCGGCGAACGAGTCCGATCCGAACGGCACGAACAACTCCAAGAACGTCAGCGCGACCGTCACCCCGCTGGCCGACCTCTCGCTCACCATCACCGACTCCCCCGATCCGGTGAACGCCGGCGCGACCGTCAGCTACACCGCGACCGTCACCAACAGCGGCCCCGACACCAGCGGCGCAACCGCCACGCTGACTGTCGCCGGCGGCACGTTCGGCACGCTCCCCGCGGGCTGCACCAACGGTCCGCCGAGCACGATCCTCTGCACCGCGGCCTCGATCGGCTCCGGCGGCTCGACCAACTTCGTCGTGCCGGTCAATGCTCCGGGCGTGGGTCCGGTCAGTCTGAGCGGCAGCGTCGCCGCGTCCGGCGCGACCGACAACAACTCCGGCAACAACAGCGCGTCGCAATCGACCACCGTCACGCCGAAGGCTGACCTCTCGATCACCAAGAGCGGTCCCGCCTCGGCCGCGGCAGGCTCCAACGTCAGCTACACCATCGTCGTCACCAACAACGGTCCGTCCGATGCAACCAGCGTCGTCGTCAGCGATCCGCCGGTCGCCGGCCTCACCTGGGCGAGCAACAGCGGCGCGTGCACGACGTCGTTCCCCTGCACCATTCCGTCGATCGCCAACGGCGCGAGTGCGACGATCCTCGCGACCTACACGACGTCGCCGTCCGGCCCTGCCGCAACAGTGAACAACGTCGCGAGCGTCTCGTCGGCAGTCGGCGATCCGAACAGCGGCAACAACAGCGCGAGCGCCACGACCACGATCGGCCAGACCGCCGACGTGCAGGTCATCGTCACCGGCTCGTCGAACTCGACGCCGGGCTCGAACTTCGCGCTGAGCGTGAAGATCCTGAACAGCGGTCCGTCGGTCGCCACCGGCATCTCCATCGCGCTCACCACTTCATCGGCCATGACGTTCGAGTCGAACAACGGCGCGTGCACCACGGCGTATCCGTGCGCCATCGCCTCGCTCAACCCCGGCCAGTTCGTGGTCACCAACTCGATGTTCAGCATCGGCACCGGCGGCACGAGCGGCACCGCGACCTTCACCGCGACGACGTCGAGCACCGATCCGAACAGCGCCAACAACAGCGACTCGCATACCGTCACCACGAGCTGCCCGAGCAACGCTCCGACGCAGCTCGTGCCGCAGGGTCCGAATCAGCCGACCCAGGGCATCCTCTCGTGGAACGATGTCGGCGCCGCGAGCTACAACGTCTACCTCGGACCGGCCGGCAGCGGCTGCTCGACGTTCTACGGCGCGCGCTCGATGAGCATCACGCGCGACACGCAGATCTTCTACGCGCTGCTCCAGCCGGGCACGCAGTACGAGTGGGCGGTCGAGGCGGTCACGCCGAACTGCTCGACGATCAAGTCGTCGTGCGTCACCTTCACCACGCAGAGCAACTGCAACGCCTCCGCGCCGCAGCCGGTCTCGCCCGCCGGCGGCACGGTCAGCTCCCCCGTCACCTTCAACTGGACGCCGTCGAACGGCGCCACGCTGTACGCGGTGAAGAACGCGGCCGACGACTCGGTGCTCGGCACCTCGACCACCACGTCGCTGGCGAACATCGTCATTCCGGATGGACCGTTCACCTGGTACGTCGTCGCCGACGTCCCGCAGTGCGGCCAGCTCCGCTCCGCGAACGCCACGTTCAACGCCTGCAGCATCCCGCTCGCGCCAATCGTTGGCGCGGTAGCCGAGGCCACGACCGGGCAGACGTATTCGGTGCAGTGGGATCGCATTGCGGGAGTCGTCAGCTACGACCTCGAGGAAGCGACCAACGGATCGTTCAGCGATGCTCAGGTCTTCACCATCCCGCAGCCGGCGCAGGGCAACATCTCCGTGCCGTTCACCAAGACCACCACGCAGGGGGCGCTGATCTTCTTCTACCGCGCCCGCGCCAAGTCGCTCTGCGGTCAGGCGTTCGGTCCGTACTCGACGCAGATCCGCGTCGTCACCCTTCCGCCGCCGGCGAGATCGCAGCGGAACCCGAGCGTCACCGTACCGGTCGGCAGCCGTCTCATCGTCGTCCAGCAGGTCTTCGTCCCCGGCCTCAACGACGGCCTGGTGCACACCTTCACCGCGACCGTCGACAAGCCGTGGCTCAGCGTCGTTCCGGCCAGCGGCATCCTGCCGGCCGACGGCGTCACGCTCGACGTGAAGGCCAATCCGTCCGACCTCCCGAACGGCACTGAGACCGGCACCGTCATCGTCACGATCAATTCGCCCTCCGGCAAGACCGGCACGAACGGCGCGACCGTCGTCAGCGTCCCGGTCTCCGTCAATCTCGTCACGCCGGTCATCCCGTCGTCGAAGGATCTGCCGCCCGACAACACGCTGATCATTCCGTCGGTCGGTCACCTCGACGGCGTCAACTCGCACTGGCAGTCCGACATCCGCCTGGCGAACACCGGCGCGCAGAAGCTGCAGTACGCGCTGAAGTTCAGCCCCGCCGATCCGACCGCCGGCGGCGTGAAGACCACCACCATCAACGTCGACGGCGGCGCCACCACGGCGCTCGACGACATCGTCAAGAACTGGTACGGCATCGGGACGCTCGGCGAGAGCGCCAACGGCGTCCTCGAGGTCCGTCCTCTCACGCCGAGCAACAAGGGCCTGCCGGGATCGGATGCCGACGCGCCGAGCGTGTCGAAGGTGACGGTCGTGTCGAGCCGCACCTACACCGTCGGCGACAACGGCACCCTCGGCCAGTTCATCCCCGCCATCCCGTTCAGCAACTTCGTCGGCAAGGCGACGCAGCAGGCCGCGGCCGCGGTGCTCAGCCTCCAGCAGATCGCGCAGTCGGCGCAGTACCGCACGAACGTCGGCATCGTCGAAGGCTCCGGCCAGCCCGCCTCAGTGCTCCTCAGCATCTTCGACGTCACCGGCAAGAAGCTGAAGGACGTGCCGCTCTCGCTCAAGGGCGGCGAGCAAATGCAGCTCGGCAGCTTCCTCGCGGCGGTCGGCATCCCGTCGCTCAGCGACGGCCGCATCGAAGTGAAGGTCACGAGCGGCGAAGGCCGCGTCACGGCGTACGCGTCGGTCGTCGACAACCAGTCGCTCGATCCGCTGCTCGTGTCGGGCGTGAAGCTCGGCGCGGCGAGCGCCAGCAAGTACGTCCTCCCCGGCGTCGCCGACATCAATACCGGCATTGCCAACTGGCGCACCGACATGCGCATCTTCAACGGAGGCCTCAGCGCGCAGAACGCGGTGCTGACGTTCTTCCGCCAGGGTGCGTCGCCGCTGACGCAGAGCATCGTCATCAACGCCGGCGAGATCCGCACGCTCGACAGCATCGTCGCCAACCTTTTCGGCGTCGACAACTCCGGCGGCGCGGTGCACGTCACGACCAGCGGCAACTCGAACCTCGTCGTCAGCGGCCGTACGTACAACGCGACGAGCAACGGCACGTTCGGCCAGTTCATCCCGGCCGTGACCACGGCGGAATCGATCGCCAGCGGCGACCGCCCGCTGCAGATCCTGCAGGCCGAGGATTCGGTGCGCTACCGCACGAACCTCGGACTGGCCGAGGTGACAGGCAAGCCGGCCGGCGTCGACATCAGCGTCAATCTCCCCGACTCGAAGGTCACGCCGGTCGTCCACGTCGACCTCGCGGCCAACGACTTCCAGCAGTTCAACGTCTTCAAGGCCCTCGGCCTGGAGAACACGTACAACGCCCGCATCACCGTCCGCGTCACCACCGGCGACGGCCGCGTGACGGCGTACGGCTCGGTCGTCGACATGCTCACCAACGACCCGACGTACGTACCGGCGCAGCAGTAGGAACGCATCCGGCGCAGCCCGTGACTTCGGTTACGGGCTGCGCGCGCCTCCCACCCCTCTACGTCACGTAGAAATCTTGCGCACTACGTTTGTCCGAGGGACGCTTTTATCGGAGGCACGAGATGAACAAACGAATCAATAAGATGTTGCGCGAAGTCGAGAGGCGTGGTGGGCTCATAAGCATCCATGGCTCGATTCCGGATGATGTTGCCGAGCACTTTCTAGAGGAGGTGCTGGCTTGTCCGGATTGTCGCGCCGCGGCGGCGGAAGCTCCGATCGACCAGATTCTCGGGGGATCGGTGCGGCCGAAGAGAAGTCACTGATGCGACGTTTTAACGTCAAAACGTTAAAATGGCGGCATGGCTACTCCAAAGCGCTCCACCATCTATTTCGATCCCGAGATTCATCGTGCGCTCCGCATGAAAGCAGCGGCGACTGATCGATCCATTTCGGAGGTGGTGAATGACGCGGTCCGGCAAACGCTGTCGGACGATGCGGCAGATCTCGAGATCTTCGAGAAGCGGCGTCGCGAGGCGAGCGTCGACTTTGCGGAAGTCGTGTTGAGGATGCGCCGCAGTGGCAAGCTATAGACTTCTCATCAAGAAGTCAGCCGCGAAGGAGCTCGAAGCGATCGCAGGCAAGAAGGATCGCGAGCGAATCACGCAGCGCATTCTCGCCCTCGCTGACAATCCACGGCCGCCGGGCGTCGAAAAACTGTCCGGCACGAGCGAGAAGTACCGCATCCGGCAAGGTGACTTTCGCATCCTCTATGAAATCCGGGACGACGTCCTGACCGTCTACGTCGTGCGGATCGCGGACCGGAAAGAGGTCTATCGAAAAGGCCGCACCTGAAAGCCGGCAGGTTACGTACCGGGCTACTCGCCGGGTAACGGCGAATTCAATCCATTCGAATCACGCTACTGCTCACTTATTGATAACTCGTCCAGCTTCAGGCGAGAAGACCCTCATAAACCGAGCATCGCCCAATGGCACGATCTCGTTCTAGACTGCATGCGTGCTGTTCGTGAAGTATTTGCGTGACGCCGTCCGGTCTGGTGCGGTCACCAGCACCGTACGCGTGTGGCATCGACCGCATGTCACAGTGGGCAAGCGGTATCGAATGGAAGAGGGCGAGGTCGAGGTTGATTCGATTACGCCGATCTCATTCGACGAGATCACTCTCGATATCGCTCGCGCCAGCGGCTTTGTGAGCGTGAGCGACCTGCTCAAGGTGGCGAAACATGGGGCTGGCGAAAACGTGTATCTCATCCAGTTTCACTACATTCCACGCTCATGATCCTGCCGCGGAGCGTCTCATTTTTCTTGTGGCCAGCCACCGCGCGATTCCGCGTTTCGGCGTTGCAATCACAACCGCATAGTACGGATATCCGTCCCGCGACACTTGTGCGCGGTCGAGTGCGATGAGTTTCGAGACCTCGGTCTGATCGAGCCGCTCCGCACGCAACTTTGGATAAAGCACGGAAAGCATGTTCCCGCCCTAACCACGAAATGCCACGAATCCCTGCTTGAGCAGCGGCATGATTTCGTCCGATCGCACCGCTTCCGAGGGGTCGTCCTCCTGGATCGGTAGCGGCAGGTCAGGCGTCAGTTTCAAGTCGTCCGCGATGTTCGCGTGAGCGGCCCGGTGCGGTTCGAGCAGCTTTTCGGACCATGACGTCCGCGACGGCCCGATGTATTCGTCGAGATACATCAATCCATTCGGATGCAAACAGCTCAGCGCCTCCAGGAACAACTCCTCGAGGCGCTCTACATGGTGAAGGGATTGATGAAAGAAGATTGCGTCGTATGAGCGTCTCCGGACATGCCAGTCGTTGAAGTCACCGCACGCCCGAATCGGCGCCCTTTCAGCCAGATCGTGAACCAATCGACCGGCCATTCGGCATTGACAGGGTCGATTTGGCGCAGCGTATAGAGCCTGATCTCCGGGTACTCCAGCCAGCTCGTGTGTGTCCGCTGAACGACTTCACGGTCCAGAATTCGCGTGATTTCTCCAGCTCGGGCACGTCTCAAATTCTACCTTTGCTGCCGTTCCGAACCTGTCGCCGGAGTTATGGCATAATGGAAGGCCGGGAGGATTTATGCGATCTGTGACCTGTCTGTTCACCTTGATCTTCGCGCTCTCTGCTCACGCCGCCAACCAACCCGCCAACAGTGCTCGCGCGGGGCAGGTCGCGCCCCAGGGGAGTCCGCACGACGCTGTGCTGGAGACGAACCTCTGGATTGCGCACCTCGATCAGTATCAAGCTCAGCACTCCGAACTGACTGAGGAACAGCAGTCGGTCATCCTGCAGGGACGCGATCTTCTGGCCGCCGGTCTCCTGCACCGGCTGCGTTCAGCCGACGCGCGCGACGCGGCGGATGCGCGCGACCTGTTCGAGGCGTTCAAAGCTCGGGCATCGAATGCCTTCTCGAGGGCAGCGTACGCGGAAGCGTTCGTCCGGCTCGGACGGCCATCATCGTCCCGGCAATCAAACGCGCCGGGCGGAGCGGTTTCGATGATCCCGGACTGCGACTGCAACCCGAGCCTGGGCGACTGCGGCGGCGAGTGCGTCACCGGCTCGTGTCGCGTCATGCCGGATGGCTGCGGCACGTTCGGAACGAGTATTTGCTACGGTCTCTGCTGGTGATTCGCTAGCGCGCGATCCAGTTCGTCCAGACGATAAAGCCGAATTCCTGGCTGCGGATGCCGATACGCACGCGTCCGGAGGTTCCGCCGATGTTCGCCTTCAATTGCAGGCGCTCATCCGGCGGGACCTCGTGGGTCTGTGTGCGCAGCGGCAGGATGGTGTGCCGCGACTGTGTGCTGCCGTACTGCACCTCGATCATGAGCCGCGGATGATCGGGCGTGCCGGAAAACACGAACGTTTCCAGGGAGACGACGAGGACAATCGCGGATCGTCGCATCATCAGAAGCCCCCTTCGATTCCGGATTTTAGAACTTCGGCGACCCGTCCTCTATACTCCCTTCATGCGTAAATTCATCCTTGCCGTCGCGATTCTCCTGTCCGCAATCCATCTCTGTGCCCAGACCCCGGAAGCGGTGTGGGGCAACCTGGCAGCGGGGAACGCGCGTTTCGTCGAGGGAAGCCTCGACTACTGCGCTCTGAATCACCTGCGGAATGCGACCGCGGGCGGCCAGTCGCCTCCGGCCTCGATCCTTTCGTGCGCCGACAGCCGCGTCCCCGCCGAACTGGTCTTCAATCAGAGCATCGGCGAGCTGTTCGTCGTTCGCACGGCGGGGAACGTCGAGAACACGTTCAATATCGCGAGTCTCGAGTATGCGGTCCTGAACGGCTGGACGAAGATGATCGTCGTCATGGGACACAGCGAATGCGGCGCAGTGAAAGCGTCGCTGGCGCTGCCGAAACCGGGCGAGCCGACGCCGGCGCTCTATGACCTGATCGTTCGGATCCGGAAGTCGTTCAAGAGCCCGCCGAAGGATCTTCGCGATGCGACGATCATGAACATCAATTACACGGCCGAGCAGCTCGCGTTGAATCCGACGCTCAAGAACGTGCCGATCGTGAAGGTGTATTACGACGTTGCCAGCGGGAAGGCCGAGCGAATTCCTTAGGCTTGACGATTCAAGCCCCGTACACGAGGCCCGCGATCAGGAAGACGGCGATCGCCCAGACGACCGCCAATCCCAAGGCGGCGATCAGGCGGCCCGCTTGTCGGCGGATCGCCGGAAGCTCCGGCGCAAGATGGTCGTATCGCGTCGACCACAATATGGAATTGTAATGAAAGAGCTCGTCCTCGTTCCCCGGCTGTTCCACGATCCGACAATAAATACCGAGGCCTCTGATCGACAGCCAGCCGAACCCCAGCCAGATCACGACGAAAGGGGCAACCACTATTATGAAGATCCAGTTGGGGATCGATTGAGCGGCCGCGGCCTCGGACACCATCGAATGAGTATACGGCGTCGGATAGAGCAGAACACCCGCGTGTGAGAATTGCGGTCTCTGGTACCCACTGTAGCGGCAAGAGCACGCTTGTCGCCGATTTCCTGAAGGTGAACGAGAAATTCGTCCACGAGCCGGAGCCATACGAGTGGTTACAGGAGATGTACGGCGAGACGTTCGCCGACCGGCCGACCGTGGATGATTTCTATAGGCAGCTCGAGGTGTCTGTAGAGAGATTGCGCAGCTACCCGTCCGATGCCGACTTCATCGCGGAGCGAAGTCCGGTCGATTTCGTGGCCTACATCCTTGCCATCGCTGATCTCGGCCGAGACGGCTCGGCCGGCGGTGTGCTGGACCACGCGATAGCGATGGCCCGACGCGGAACCGAGCGACTGGACCGGATCGCATTTCTCCCGCTGCCCGCCGGCGACCGGATCATCGCGCCTGAATCGGAAGACCTCGAGCTCCGCGAGGCGGTGAATGCGCGGCTCCTCGAGGTCTTCGCCGAGGACGAATTCGATCTTCTCGGCAATCACGTCCAGGTTGTGGAGATCGATGGAACGCCCGCTGAACGTCTGCGAAAGCTCCAGGCATTCATTTGTCGTGACGATCGCCGAGCCCCGAAACAAGATTTCAATTCGTGAGTCCCATCACGTCCGCCCTCCCCTGCGCAACGTAAGCTGTGCACATCCCGGTCATCGCCAGCCCGTTTGTTATTTGATGGAATCGGGCTAGAATTGCAGCTTCAGCAACAAGTCCTGGGTCCGAGGACGAACGTCATCTTGTGACGCGCGGCGTTGCGCGTCTTTGCGGAGAGAGCCATGAGCAAGTCGCGTCTTGCGGCTGTCGCAGTTGCCGTGTGTGTTGCTGTTCTGTGCGTCACCGATCTTCGGGCGGCGACCATCACCTCCGCCACGACCGGCAACTGGAACAACACCAACACCTGGTCGCCGCAGCAGATCCCCACCGCGGCGGATGACGTCATCATCATCGGCGGCACCTCCGTCACCATCCCGACGCTCTACGGCGCGGTCGCGAAGAGCGTGACCCTGCAGGGCGACATCGCCAGTCCGGAGATCCTCGATCTCGACGCTGCCGGTGCCTCGCTCACCGTCACCAACGGCATCACCTTCACCGCTCCCGGCGTCTCGGTCGTCGATCAGCTCATCGTCGGGCAGGGCACCGTCGTCAGCAGCGACATCGCCATCGACGCAGGCTCGACCGGCATCTCGCGGATGGTCATCAGCACCGGCTCGGTCACCACCGGCTCCGTCACCTTTGCCGGAATCGCGAGCAACGCCGAGGTCAAGTTCACCGGCAATGGATCACTGACCCTAAGCGGGAGCCTCGGGTCGGGCGGAACGCTAGTCCCGTCGACCGGCACCGTGAACTTCACGGGCACCGGCGCGCAATCGATCGGGTCGTACAGCTTCTTCCACCTCGGCATCAACAAGGCGTCCGGCACCGCGACGCTTCTCGGTCCGATCACCGTCGGCGTCAACGGCACCGGCGGCGATCTCACCATCACCGCGGGAACGCTCGCCGACAACGGCAACCAGATCACCGGCAACAACACCGGCTCGATGGTCATGCTCGGCACCTCCGAGATCAAGCTCGGCTCCGGCGCCGGCAGCACGCTCCTGCCGCTCTTCGCCAGCTTCGCCTTCGCGACGACCAGCACGGTGACCTACCAGGGCCAGGCGGCGCAGAACATCGACGCCGGGCCGGCCTACGGCAACCTCACCATCGACACCGCCACAGCGACCGCCAGCATGTCGGGCAACACCACGATCGCCGGCAACGTCACGATCAACTCCGGCACGCTGAACCTCGGCACCTTCGTGCACAACGTCGCCGGCAACTGGACCAACGCCGGCACGATCGCGCCGGGAAGCTCCAGCGTCAACTTCAACAGCAACTCCGCTGCGCAGTCGATCAGCCGCGGGACCTCGGCCTTCAACAGCATTTCGTTCAGCGGCGCGGGAGCGAAGTCGATCGTCGGCAACGGTCTCTTCGTCAACAAAGACCTCACCATCAACACCGGCTCGAACTGCAACTTCGGCGCGCTGCTCCATCAGATCGGCGGCAACTGGACGAACAACGGGACGTTCTCCGGCACCGGCTCGACGATTGATTTCAATGCCGCGGCCGGCTCGCAGAGTATCGGCAGCAGCAGCTTCTACAGCATCTCGTTCACCGGCGCCGCGACGAAGAACGCGAGCGGCGCGCTGACCATCGCGAACAACGTCGTCATCAACTCCGGCGCGACGTTCAACCCCGCCGCGTTCACCCACAACATCGGCGGAAGCTGGACGAACAGCGGTCTCTTCACCCCCGCCGCCAGCACGATCAACTTCAACGGCGGCTCGGCCCAGAGCATCGGCACGACCACCTTCAACAACATCACCTTCACCAACGGCGGCACGAAGACCTTCTCCGGCACGATCAACGTCAACGGCAGCCTCACCGTCAACGCCGGCGCCACGGTCAGCGCCGGCACGGGTGTGAACAACATCGCCGGCAGCATGACGAACAACGGCACCCTGACCAACACCGGCAACACCTGGAACTTCAACGGCTCGAGCCCGCAGACCATCGCCGGCTCGTCGGGTGTGCAGTTCGCGAGCATGACGCTGAACAACGGTACCGGCATCACGCTCTCCACGCCGATCCTCGTCGACACCACGCTCGCGCTGAACGTCGGCACGATCACGACCGGCGTGAACGTCGTCATCATCAACACCGGCGGCTCGGTGACGCGCACCAGCGGCTTCGTCAACGGCGAGCTGAAAAAGAAGAACGCCACCGGCACCTTCACCTTCGACGTCGGCGTCACCGGCAGCTACTCGCCCGTGACGATGGTCATCACCGGCACCACCGACATGGCGGTCGCCGCGGCCAGCGGCGGCGGCTGTTGCTTCTTCGCCGGCGCGAACCACCTGCAGCACTACTGGAAGATCGCGCCGACCACCCCGGTCACGGCGGATCTGACGTTCAACTGGCTGGCCGGTGAAGTCGTCGGTACCGAGTCGCAGTACATCCTCGGCAACTACGTCACCTCCTGGACCTACTTCATCGGAGCGGTGAACTCCAGCACGCACGTCGCGACGCTCGCCGGGCAATCGATCCCCTCCGGCGGCGTCAACTGGTCGGTCGGCGAACCGGCCAGCCTCGCGGGCACGCCGACGATCACGAACCTCAGCCCCAACAATGGTCCGGTCGGCACGATCGTGACCATCACCGGCGGCGCCTTCACCGGCGCCTCGGCCGTCGCGTTCAACGGCACCAACGCCGTGACCTGGTCCCTCGACAGCGACACGCAGATCACCGCGACCGTCCCCGCCGGCACCACCACCGGTCCCGTGACCGTGACCACGCCGGGCGGCACGGCCAACAGCGGCACCTTCACCATCGCCTCGTTCCCGTCGATCGCCGCGTTCTCGCCGACAGCCGGAAGCATCGGCACGCCGGTCGTCATCAGCGGCACCAACTTCACCGGCGCGACCTCGGTCACGTTCAACGGAACCGCCGCGTCGTACACCGTCGACAGCGACTCGCAGATCACGACGTCGGTGCCGAGCGGCGCGACCACGGGCCAGATCGCCATCACCACGCCGAGCGGCTCCGGCACCAGCGCCGGCAACTTCACCGTCAACGCGCCGGGCCTGATCCAGAGCGCCGCGAGCGGCAACTGGAGCTCCCCCTCGACGTGGGTGGGCAACACGATTCCCGGCACCTTCGATCAGGTCGAAATTCTCAACACGCACACCGTCACGCTGACCGCGAACGCCGCTTGCGACGGCCTCGCCGTCAACTCCGGCGCCACGCTCAACCTCGGCGCGAACAACCTCACCGACAGCGCCAGCGGCTCCTTCTTCGGCAGCGTCACCGGCAGCGGCACGCTCATCTTCTCGACCAACAGCGGCGCCACCATCGACGGCAACGCGTCGATCGTTCCGCCGGTCAATTTCGCCGGCAACCGGACCTTCGCCAACACCTCGACCCTTTCGTTCGGCAGCGGCTTCAGCATCAACACCGGCGCGACCGTCACGAACAACGGCGCCGTGCACGTCGACAACGCCAACGGCATCACCGGCACCGGCAGCTTCGTGCAGGGCGTGTTCGCGATCGTCACCAACGGCGGACCGTTCCTGCCCGCCGGCACGCTCAACGCCACCGCCTCGCCGAACTCCATCGACTACAACGGCTCGGCGCAGACGGTGAAGGCGGTGATCTACAGCAACCTGACGCTGTCGGGGAGCGGCGCGAAGGACCTCACCGGCGTCAGCACGGTCAACGACGCCTTCACGCTCGCCGGCACCGCGTCGGCGACGGTGGCCACGAACCTCGGCATCGGCACAGACGTCACCATCGGCAGCGGGACCACCTTCACCCTCGGCTCGTTCACCATCACCGTCGGCGGCAACTGGACCAACAACGGCGGCACCGTGTCGCAGGGCTCCTCCACCGTCGTCTTCATCAGTTCCGGCTCGCAGTCGATCCAGCGCAGCACGCAAGGATTTGCGAACGTCCAGTTCAGCGGCGTCGGCACCAAGCAGATGATCGCCGCCGCGGGCCTCTTCGCCACCGGCAACGTCACCATCGATCCCGGCGCGACCTTCGACGGCAACACGGCGTCGGTGCATCAGGTCAGCGGCAACTGGACGAACAACGGCACGTTCATCGGCGGCACCTCGACCGTCATCTTCCAGGGCGGCTCGCCGTCGACGATCAACGGCAGCTTCGGCAATCTCTCGATCAACAAGACGGCCTCGGTCGTCTCGCTCAGCGGCTCGGTCACCGTCGCCCTCACCACCTCGATCACCTCCGGCACGCTGCAGACCGGCGCGTCGACGCTCACCACCGGTTCGATCAGCGGCAGCGGCGGACTGACGATGAGCAGCGGCACGCTCTTCGTCTCCGGCAACACCAACGCCTGGACCGGCACCTTCACGCCCGGCTCCGGCACCGTGGAGCTCAACGGCACCGGCGCGCAGTCGATCCGCGGCGGCACGTACAACAACTTCACCGTGAACAAGAGCGCCGGCACGGCGACGATGCAGGGCGCGCTGACCGTCGACAACCTGCTGCACATCGTTGCCGGCACGCTCGCCGACAACGGCTTCCAGATGGTGGCCGGCGCGGGCATCCCGACGCTGCAGATCGACAACGGCGCGACGCTCAAGCTCGGCAGCGCTGGGACCGCCACCACGATCCCGGCCGGCTTCACCACCAGCCTCGCCACCACCAGCAACGTGATCTACGGCTCGGGCTCCGCGCTGCAGCAGATCGCCACCGCGCCTTCGTACGGCCACCTCGTCGTCGACTCCGGCGGCGCGACCATCACCAAGACGCTCAACGGCGCGACGCTCAACGCCGCCTCGCTCGATATCACCAACACCGGCGGCACCGTGACGCTCGACCTGCAGGGGAAGACGGTCAACGTCGCGGGCAACGTCGGCGGCGCCGGCGCGATCACCTTCGCCACTGCTACCGGCAACCTGAACATCGGCGGCAACTTCCTGACCACCGGCGCGTTCACCGCCGGCTCGAGCACGGTCAACATCAACGGCAACACGGCGCAGACGATCCGCGGCGCGACCTACAACAACCTCTCGATCGGCAACTCCTCGGCCACCGCGACGCTGAACAGTTCGACCGTCGTCAACGGCGCGTTCACGGTCAGCCCGGGCGGCTCGTTCTCGATGGGCACGTCGCTCCTGCGCACCTTCGGCGCCGCGAGCAACAGCGGCACCTTCGACGCCGGCGCGAACACGCTCGACCTGCGCGGCGACTTCGCCCAGAACGGCGCGTTCAACGCCTCGACCGGCACCGTCGCCTTCAACGGCACCGCGGCGCAGAGCTGGAACGGCACCTTCGCCACGTTGCTGAACAACGTCACCGTCACCAACGCCGTCGGCGTGAGCGTCAACAACAGCATCACCGTCAACGGCGTCTTCACGCTGAACGGCGCGAACGTGACGATCGGCGGCGGCCAGCAGGTCTCCATCGCCTCCGCCGGCTCGGTGTCGCGGTTGAACGGCAGCTACTTCATCGGCAAGCTGCAGATCTTCGCGCCGTCCGCCACGGTCACGACCTTCCACCTCGGCACCGCCTCCGGCTACGCGCCGGTCGACGTCACGCCGGCGCTCTCCGGCGACATCAACATCACGCCGGTCAACAGCGCGCATCCGAACCGCACCGGCTCGAACGTGATCCAGCGCTACTGGACCATCGGAACGGCCACCACCACCTCGGTCGACATGCAGTTCTCTTACAGCGTGTCCGACGTCGTGGGCGCCGAGGGGATTTACACGGCGGGGCATTACAGCGGAGCGGTCTGGGACCGGCCGGCGACCACTGTCAACACGACCACGCACACCGCGACCGTCAGCGGGATCACCTCGTACGCGGGTGACTGGACCGTCGGCGAGCCGCTCAGTCTCGCGGGCAGCGCCGTCTGCGCGTCCGTCCCGTCGGGAGCCATTTCCTGGTGGCGCGCCGAGGGAAATGCGGTCGATGACAAGGGATTCAATAACGGGACGCTGAGCGGGAGCATGGGGACCGTCGCAGGCAAAGTCGGGAGCGCCTTCGACTTCGACGGCGTCAACGACTCGGTCAACGTGCCGATGTCGGCCAGCCTGCAGCCCGGCAGCGGACTGACCATCGAGTTCTGGATGAAGGGCGATCCGTCGAATACCCTGAGCTCCTGCTGCCAGGGCATCGTCGCCGCCGACATGTACGCGGTGGAGATCGCCCCGGGCGGCATTCACTTCGGGATCAGCACCGACAACGCGGTGACGCAACCGTTCCCGAGCAGCGGCGTGGTCGCCATCAGCACGAATCAGTGGCATCACGTCGCCGGCACGTACGACGGCGCCACCATCTCGCTCTACATCGACGGCTCGCTCGCGGCGAGCAGCGCGCACACCGGCGCGATCTCGACGAACACCGGGTTCCTGTCGATCGGTTCCGAGGATGGACGGACGGCGGCATGCCCGGCGTGCGTCGGAACGCGCTACTACAAGGGATTGCTCGACGAAGTCACGATGTACAACCGCGCGCTCAGCGCCGCCGAGATCGCGAACATCTACGGCTCCGACTCCTTCGGTAAGTGCTTCAGCGCGCCCGCCCCGACCATCAGCGGCTTCACGCCGTCGAACGGCTTCGTCGGCACCAGCGTGACGATCAACGGCACCGGCTTCACCGGCAGCAGCAGCGTCACCTTCAACGGCACCGCCGCGACGTACACCGTCGTCAACGACACGCAGATCACGACGACGGTTCCGGCCGGCGCCACCACCGGCTCCATCGCCGTGACCACGGCGGGCGGCACCTGCACGACGCCCGGCAGCTTCACCGTCTTCACCGGCACCGCCGATCTCGCGGTCTCGGTCAGCGCTCCCGTCTCCGCGACCTCCGGCGTCGCCTTCAGTTACACCATCGGCATCAACAACCTCGGGCCGAACAGCGCGGGCGGCGTCACCGTCAGCAGCAACATCCCGGCCGGCGTCACGCACAACAGCACGACCGCAAGCGCTCCGTGGACCTGCGGCTTCACCTCCCCCACCGTCACCTGCACCGCGACGACGCTCGGCACCGGCGCCGCGCCGAACATCACGGTCAACGTCACGCCGACCGGCACCGGCGCCATCAGCGACTCGGCCAGCGTCACGTCGTCGAGCACTTTGGATAGCAACGGCGTCAACGACTCCGCCTTCGCCATCACCAACGTCGGCCCCGCGGCCGCCGATCTCGCCGTCACGCACACCGCGTCGCCCGCCACGGCAGGCGTCGGCGGCACCATCACCTACACCGTCATCACCACCAACAACGGACCGTCGACCGCGACCAGCCTCACCATCACCGACGTCCTCCCGCCGAACGTCACGTTCAGCACCGCCACCGGCGCGACCTGCAACCACACCTCCGGCACCGTCACCTGCACCGCGTCCAGCCTCGCCGCCAGTGGAAGCCTCACCATCAACATCACCGTGACAGCGAACGCGGTCGGCACCGCCACCGCCAGCGCCTCCGCGACCGCGACGGAAACCGACGGCAACAACGCCGACAACACCAGCATCCCCGCCTCCGCCTCGGTCACCGGCAGCACCGTCATCGTCACGAACACGAACGACAGCGGCGCCGGCTCGCTGCGCCAGGCACTGCTCGACGCCAACGGCGGCGTCTGCACCGCGACCTGCAACGTCCAGTTCGCGATCGGCAGCGGCGCGCAGACCATCGCGCTCGCCGCCGGCCTGCCGACCGTCGTCGTCCCGGTCGTGATCGACGGAACGACGCAGCCCGGTTACTCCGGAACGGCGCTCATCTCGATCGACGTCAACGCCGACTCGACCAACGCGCCGGGACTCAACCTCACCGGCAGCAACAGCACGCTGCGCGCTCTCGTCGTCCTCCACGCCCACAACCACGGCGTGATCCTCGCCGGCTCGACCGGCGGCAACACCATCCAGTCGTCGGTGATCAAGGGGAACGACCTCGAAGGCATCCACGTCACCAGCGCGAACAACACCATCGGCGGAGCCACCGCGAATCTCGGCAACGCGATCTTCGCCAACGGCGACTCCGGCATCGTGCTGATCGGCACGACGGCGTCGAACAACGTCGTACGCTCCAACCTGATCGGCGTCGACACCACCGGCGCAACCGCGTGGGCCAACGGCGTCGACGGCGTACAGATCCTCGACGGCGCGTCGAACAACACCGTCGACCTCAACACCATCTCCGGCAATACCAACTCCGGCCTCTACGTGAATTCGAACGGCGCGCCGACGCAGAACAACACGATCCAGGGCAATCGGATCGGCACCGACAGCTCCGGCGCGTTCGGCATCGGCAACGGCGTCGCCGGCATCTACCTCGGCTGCCTCGCGCCGAACAACACGATCGGCGGCAGCACCGTCGCCACGCGCAACGTCATCGGCGGTAACGGCATCGGCATTCACAACCTCGGCTGCGGGTCGAACGGCAACGTCATCGCCGGCAACTACATCGGCACCGCGGCGAACGGCACGACCGCCATCAGCAACGGCATCGGCATCGAGCTCGAGGGCGGCGCGTCGCAGACGACGATCGGCGGCACGACCACCGCCGCGGCGAACCTCATCGCCAACAACCCGACCTCCGGCGTCAAGATCCTCTCACCGGCAGTGGGCAACGGCGTGCTGCACAACTCGATCACCAACAACGGCCCCGGCATCAACCTCGACAACCTGCCGCTGTCGACGACCAACGATGCGACCGACAGCGACACCGGCGCCAACAACCTGCAGAACGCGCCGGTCATCAGCGCCGCGTCGCTGAGCGGCTCGAACCTCGACGTGACGTTCTCCGTCGATTCGACGGGCGTCGCCGCGACGCAGAGCCTCGTGGTCGAGCTCTTCAAGGCCGACGGCACCGGCCAGGGCAAACAGTTCCTCGGCACCCAGTGCTTCAACGGCAACAACATCAGCACCACGATGACGATCGCGAGCGCGCCGGTCGTCGCGGGCGATCCGATCACCGCCACCGCGACGTCGTACGCCACCGCGTGCGCCGCGCCGACGCCGACCTTCAGCGACGGCACCTCACCCTTCTCAGCGGTCATCAACGCCGTCTGCACGCCGCCGGTAGCGACCGTCACCGCGCCGGCGACCGTCTGCGCCAACAGCACCAACAACGCGGCGAGCGTGCCGTTCACCAGCGGCGCGACCTACAACTGGACCATCACCAACGCCACGATCACCGCGGGCCAGGGCAGCTCCTCGATCCTCTTCACCGCGAACGCCAGCGGCAGCATCTCGATCGGCGTCACCGCGACCCTCGGCTGCACGTCGACCGGCAGCGCCACCGTCGCCATCGCCCCCGGCACCGCGACGATCACGGCGAGCGGACCGACGACGTTCTGCGCCGGCGGCAGCGTGAACCTCAGCGCCAACACCGGCACCGGGTACCAGTGGTTCAAGGACGGCAACCCGACCGGCGCGACGTCGCAGACGATCACCGCGACGGTCAGCGGGAACTACCACGTCATCGTCACGAACGGCAGTTGCTCCGCCACCTCGGCGGCGACGAGCGTCACCGTCAACCCGCTGCCGACCGGTTCCATCACCGGCCCGGCGAGCGTCTGCCCGAATGCTCCGTTCACGCTCGACGCCGGCGGTCCGTTCGCGACGTATGCCTGGTCGAACGGCGCGAACACGCAGAGCATCACCACGCTGACGTCGTTCACGCAGACCTACTCGGTCGTCGTCACCGACAACAACGGCTGCAGCGCAACGCTCTCGCATACGGTCACGGTGAGCGGCGCACCGAGCGCGGTCATCACCGCGCCGTCCAACGTGCAGGCAAATTCCACCGGCCTCGTGGCCTCGGTCCCGAGCGGCGCGAACAGTTACAACTGGACGATCACCAACGGCACGATCACCGCGGGCCAGGGCACGCCGTCGATCACCTTCTCCGTCGGCTCGTCGACCGCCACGCTCGGCGTGACCGTCACCACCGGCACGTGCACCGCGACCGGCTCGAAGACGGTGACGATCAACAACCTCGCGGACCTCTCGATCACCATCACCGGCTCGCCCGATCCGGTCACCGCCGGCGGCACGCTCACCTACACCGTGCAGGTGAAGAACAACGGTCCGAGCTTCGCCTCGAACGTCAACGTCAACACGACGCTCCCCGCCGGCGCGAGCTTCGTCTCCGCCACCGGCGCGGGCTGGACCTGCTTCACCAACACGACCGTCCAGTGCGCCGCGCAGTCGTCGCCGGTTGGTCTCAATTCGCCGATCACCATCACCGTCACCGCGCCCGGAAACGCGGGCCCGATCACCGCGAGCACGAGCGTCAGCGCCGCGACTCCCGATCCAACGCCGTCGAACAATTCCGCGTCGGTGACCACCACCGTCGGCGCCTCGAACTGCCCGTCCCCCGCGACGCTCATCGCGCCCGCAAACGGCGCGATCGGCGTCCTCTCGCCCGTCTCGCTGCAGTGGAGCGGCGTCGCGAACGCGACTTCGTACGACGTCTACATCAGCGTCGACGGCAGCGCCGGCACGATCACCGGCTCGACCGCCGGCACCTCCCTCTTCGTCAACCTGCCGAGCGGTTCCATCGCCTGGTTCGTCGTCGCGCACGTCGCCAATTGCGGCGACCTCACCTCCGCCACCTCGCACTTCACCATCACGCCGGGCGCGAACTGCGGCACGCACACCGCGCCGTCGCTCATCGCCCCCGCGCAGAACGCGAGCGTCACGTCGCCCGTAGCCTTCTCCTGGCAGCCGGTGCCGGAAGCGATCGGCTACCGCCTCTTCGTCTCCGTCAACGGCGGAGCCGATCAGGACTTCGGCGCAACCGACGGCGCCACCACGCTCACGCACGACGTGCCGGCGGGCAGCATCACGTGGGTCGTCGACGCACTCTTCAACGGCTGTCCGTCGACCCGCTCGTCGCGCGGCGCGTTCATCGTTCCGCAGGTCGACGGCTGCGCCGGACACGCCGCGCCGTCACTCATCGCACCGGCCAACAACGCCACGCTCCAATCGTCGAGCATCGACTTCCACTGGAACGCGATCGAGGGCGCGAGCGGCTATCGCGTCTGGATCGCGGTCGACGGCACCGCCGCCGCGGTCGCGGGCGAGACCGACGCCACGACGCTGCACAGCGTGATCTCCAGCGGCGTCGTCGACTGGTTCGTCGAAGCGCTCTTCGACGGCTGCGCCTCGACCTCCTCGCCGCACTTCGTCTTCACCGTCCCGCACGCCGAGAGCTGCGGCAACGCGGTCGCAACGCTGACGTCGCCGGCGAACAACTCGTCGACCACGTCGTCGATCGTGACATTCATCTGGAACGGCGTCGCCGGCGCTACCGGCTACGAGCTCTACGCCTCACTCGACGACGGCACGCCGGTCCTCCTCGGCAGCACCACCGGCGCGACCTCGCTGACGAAGGAAGTCGGCGCCGGCACGCTGAAGTGGTTCGTCCGCGCCCTCTTCAACGGCTGCCCCTCGCGCGATTCGCAGAGCTTCACGTTCGTCTACCAGCCCGCCGCGGCATGCGCCAACAACGCGCGTCCGCTCCTCGCCACGCCGGCCGACGGCGCGCTGTCCGTCACGTCACCCGTCAGCTTCGAATGGAGCGACGTCGGCGCCGCGTCGTACCGGCTTTTTGTGAACAACGAGCTCCGCGACACGACGCAGCAGCCACGCCGCAACGGCCTGCAGCTCGCAACCGGCGCGTACGAGTGGTACGTCGAGTCGACCTTCAACGGCTGCACCGCCCTCCGCTCCGCCGTCTCGCACTTCACCGTGATCTCGAAACCGGCCTGCGTCGTCCCGGCCAAGCCGACCATCCTCGCACCCAGCGAGGTCTCGACCGGCATCGCCTACAAGGTGCGCTGGCTCCCCGCCCTCGGCGCCGACGCGTACGTCGTGCAGGAGGCGAACAACGCGTCGTTCACCAACGCCACGACCTTCCCGGCGACGAACGACAACAAGTTGACCTTCTCCCACCCGAGCGCCGGCACGTTCTTCTACCGCGTCCGCGGCATCAGCGACTGCGGCAGCGACGCCGGTCCGTTCTCCGCCACCGTCGGTGTCACCATCCTTCCGCAGAATGGAAATGACGGAGCGGCGTCACCCGACGCGCCGGTCACGCTCACCTACTCCATCGCCCTCGATGCCGCACTCGCAGGCGCGAGCTTCACCGCGACACCGACCGAGCCGTGGCTCACGGTCACGCCGTCGACCGGCACCGTCCCCGCCGGCGGCATGACGCTCACCGTCACCGCCAACACCGCCGGCCTCCCGCTCGGCACGAGCCTCGGCGGCGTGACCATCACCACCGCCACGCCGTCGTCCGGCAGGTACGCGAGCAACGGCAATACGACGTCGACCACGACGCTCACCGTCAACGTCGTGCAGCCGGTCTCGCCGACGTCGAAGTCCGCCCCGCCGCCCGACGCGCTGATCATCCCCGCCGTCGCGCACGCCGACGGCTTCAACTCGCACTTCCAGTCCGACGTGCGCCTCACCAACACCTCGCCGCAGGTCATGAAGTACCAGCTCACCTTCACTCCGAGCGGCGAAACCGGCCTGGCGAACGGCAAGCAGACGACGCTCGACGTCGATCCGGGCCGCACCGTCGCACTCGACGACGTCCTCAAGTCGTGGTTCTCGTCGGGATCGACCGAAGGCTCCTCGGGCACGCTCGAGATCCGTCCGCTGACGACGACCGCCGCAAAGATCACCAGCAACGCCATCAGCGGCCTCGCGAACCTCGTCACGTTCGCCTCCAGCCGCACGTTCAACAACGCGTCGAACGGCACCTACGGCCAGTACATCCCCGCCATTCCGTTCGCGAACTTCATCGGCAAGTCGGCCGGCACAATCTCGCTGCAGCAGATCGCGCAGTCGGCCAAGTACCGCACGAACCTCGGCATCGTCGAAGGCTCCGGCCAGCCGGTCTCGCTCATCCTCTCGATCTTCGGCAGCAACGGCCTGAAGATCAAAGACGTCCCGCTCGATCTCAAAGGCGGCCAGCACACGCAGCTCAACAGCTTCCTCACCACGCAGGGCCTCTCGCTCGAAGACGCGCGCGTCGAAGTGAAGGTCGCCAGCGGCTCCGGCCGCGTCACCGCCTACGCCTCGGTGCTCGACAACGAGACCTCCGATCCGCTGCTCGTCACGCCGACGCTGCTCACCAGCAGCGGCTCGACGAAGTACGTCATCCCCGGCGTCGCCGACCTGAACGCCTGGCACTCCGACGTCCGCATCTTCAACGCCTCGAGCGCAAAGGTCGACGCACAACTGACGTTCGTCTCGCAGACCGGCAGCGTGCAAACCAAGCCGCTCACCCTCGGGCCGAACGAGATCAAGCAGCTCGACAACCTGCTGCAATCGACCTTCGGCATCACCAACGACGGCGGCGCGCTGCACATCAGCACCGCGAGCGCGGCCAACCTCATCGCGACGGCGCGCACCTACAACCTCACGACCAACGGCACCTACGGCCAGTTCATCTCCGCCGTCACCCCGAACGACGCCGCCGCCCTCGGCACCCGCCCGCTGCAACTGCTGCAGATCGAGGAGTCCGATCGCTATCGCACCAACGTCGGATTAGCCGAAGTGAACGGACAGCCGGCGAAAGTCGAGGTCACCGTCGTGCCTCCCGATTCCAAGGTCTCCGCCGTCGTCCAGCTCGACCTCGCGGCCAACGAATTCCGCCAGCTCAACCAGATCCTCAAGCAGGTCGGGATGGAGAACACGTACAACGCGAGGGTCACCGTCCAGGTCATCAGCGGCGCCGGCCGCATCACCGCCTACGCCTCAGTCATCGACCAGCAGACGCAAGACCCGACGCTGCTCCAGGCGCAGTAGCCAAGGGGGTCGCATCTGGACAATTAACTTAACGCGGCGCGTTAAGTTAATTGTCCAGATGCGACCCCCAAACTACGCGCCCCGCGCCGCCTTGATCAAAGACTCCATGTGGTTCAGGTACCGCTCGAACGCCCGCCGCCCCGCCGCGGTCAGCGCGTACTCCGTCCGCGGCACGCGCCCCTCGAACCCCTTCCTGCACGACACGAAGTTCGCCTCTTCCAGCTTGCGGGCGTGGACGCTGACGTTGCCGTCGGTCGTGTTCAGGATCTCCTTCAGCTCGTTGAACGTCAGGCTCGGGTTCACCGCCAGCGCGCTGAGGATCGCCAGGCGCGTCTTCTCGTGAATGGTGCGATCGAGGTCGGGGATCAGCACGCGCTGAGGGACCGCTTCGGACTTCCTTACCGCTGCAGTTTTAGCCACCGTAGCTCCTTGCGATCACGTAACCAAAGCTGAGATGCAGTCCGCCGAATCCGAGTCCCATCAGCGCGTTCCCCGACTCCGGGATCACCGCGGCGGTCAGGCCGATGAGCATGAAGAGCAGTCCCATCACCGGAATGACGCGGATCGAAAACGCTCCGCTGCTCACGAATGACGTGCCGTACAGCAGCAGCCACATCGCCGGCATCGCCTCGTAATAACCGCCCCGCCAGAGCACATATGTCAGCACCGCCGCGGCGATCAACGGCGCAAAGTAGCTGGCGAAAAATCGCCGCGCCGCCGGCGCCGTGAAGTCGGTTCCCGCGGCGCGTCCCTTGATCGTCATCGCCACGAACGCGATCACCGCCGCCACCGCCGCCTCGATCAGCCACGCATTCAGCCAGCGCTGCCCCGCCATCCCGCGCGCGATGAACGACGTCGCGATCGCCGTGATGCCGATGACCAGCCCGCCCCACCCCGGAATCGAGGTGAACGAGCCGGCGCGCTCCATCGTCTCGCGGATGTAGCGCAGGTTGTCCAGTGCGTGATCGCCGATGCGGACCGGCTCGGGCATGAGGCTATGTTACGACGGCGCCGCCGCCCGATCCACGAACCACCACGTCTCCACGCCGTTCGTCGCCTGCGCGATCGGGTAATCGGCGCCCTCGCGCACCTTCGTCAGCACCTCGCGCTTCGACGCGCCGGTGGCCAGGACGATGCGCAGTTTCGCCGCGCGGATCACCGGCTTCGTGATCGTCACGCGCCACGTCGCCAGCTTCTCGACGTACACGGCTGTGGCGATGCGGTCTTCGACCTCGAGCGCCGCGGTGCCGGGGAAGAGGGAGGCGGTGTGGCCGTCGTCGCCGACGCCGAGGATGACGAGGTCGAGGTTCTCGAGTCCGCTGGCGCGCCATTCGGCTTCGAACGTGTCGACTGTCTTCGCGGGGTCGGCGAGCTCCGTATGAAAACGGAGGAAGCGCTCCGGCGGCGGCATCAGCGTGCGGTTGATCATGCCGGCGTTCGACTGCGGATCGTCGATCGGGACGTAGCGTTCATCAACGACGATCCAGGTGACCGGCTGGTCGCGCATCGATTCGCCGAGGAGCTTGTAGAGCGGTTCGGGAGTCGAGCCGCCGGAGAGGGCGATCGATTGCGCATTGGACGACGCGATCGTCCGCGCGGCGGCCGTCATCAGCTCATCCTTCGAATCGAAAATCCGCAGATTCATCGCGCGGCCCGCTTCGCCATCTTCGTCGCGATCGGCAGCACCTTCATCAGCAGCTTGTCCGACTCCGGCTGCTTGAGCTGCCTGGTGATCAGCTCGTGCGGCTTGTTCGTCAGCGAGCGCGTCACCGCCTCGGGCGTCCGTTCCACGCCGTCGACGTTCGATGTCAGCACGCTCTTCTCGCGATCGCGGGTGATGCTCGCGCACGAGCCGTCATCGAACGAGATCTCCACGAACGCCACGCCGCCGCCGCGCGTGTGCAGCCGCCGATCGAAGCGGTACTCGACCGGTCCGTGCGCGCCCTCGACGCGGCCGTCGCGGTCGACCTGATGTCCCGCCTGCGCCGCCAGCCACGACGCGAAGTAGAGCGCGCCGACGCTTTCACCGAACATCGGCTCGTCCTGCGACACCGTGGCCACAATCCGCACGCGCTGGATCGTGCGCAGCCGCGCGCGCATCTGCTGCGGATCGAAGATCGACGCCGCCGCGACGCGCCACTCCTCCAGCCGCGCCCAGTTCAGATCGGCCGGCGCGGTCGTCGTCTGCTCCGCGACCTTCGTCACCAGCGCGAGATCGGCCGGGCTGTCGAACTGCGACGAATCGACGATCAGCCGGTCGGCCGGATCGAGCAAGGCCTGCACGTACTCCTCATTCTCGTGCGGCAGATCGCCGAGCCACCAGATCGCCACCGGCATGTCGGGAATCAGCAGCGCATTGACCAGCGGTGGCACACGATGCACGCGGTCGCCGCCCGCCACGATCGCGATCTCCTCGGAGCAGACCTGCTTGTTGCCGCCGACGAGATGGCAGTTCGCGCCGATCCACGACGCCAGCTCGGGCGCGGCGGACGGATTCGCATGAACGATGATCGTCCGCTGCGGCACCGACGCCGCGGTCTGGCAGAGCGTGTCGGTCGCGTGCGCCTGATCGTTGCTGTTCGCCGTGTGCGCGACCACGTTCCAGAGCGCCGCGCGCGTGATCGCTTCGTCGTCGTCCGCGGTCTGCGTGCGCCAGATCTCGGAGAGGCTGCGCTCGATCGCCCCGATGTCGACGCGCAGATCTTCGGGGGGCATGAGGTCCGTCATGGCGTCTCCTCGCACTCAGCTTGTGCCGAGCGAAGTCGAGGCACCATCGGCGGCGCCGCGATGAACTGCGCTGAAACCAGCGTACGTGCACGCGCGCTGTGCTGATTCAGCCGTGGCGCGGCGCCGCCGTTGGCCCCTCGACTTCGCTCGGGGCAAGCGGTCATCACGGTCTCCTCCACCGCCGCCCGTCGCGCTCCAGCAACAAATCGGCCTCGGGCGGCCCCCACGTCCCTGCTGGATACGGCGCCGGCTCCCCCTCCTTCGCCCACGACGCGAGCAGCGGGTCGAGCCAGGCCCACGCCGCCTCCACTTCGTCGCGGCGCGCGAAGAGCGTCGAGTCGCCGAGCATCGTCTCCAGCAGCAGCCGCTCGTACGCCTCGGGGGGCTCGGCGCCGAACGACGTCGCGTAGCGGAACTCCATCGTCACCGGCGCGCTGCGCACCGTCGGCCCCGGCACTTTCGAATCGAACTTCAACGAGATCCCTTCATCCGGCTGAATGCGGATGGCCAGCACGTTCGGCTGCACGCGCACTCCCGGCACGCGACGGAACAGCGGATTCGGTGCCGGACGGAAATGGATCGAGATGTCGGTCACGCGCTTCGGCAGGCGCTTGCCGGCGCGGATGTAGATCGGCACGTCGGCCCAGCGCCAGTTATCGATGAACGCCTTGATCGCGACGTACGTCTCGGTCCGCGAATCGGCCGGCACGTTCACTTCCTTCTTGTACGCCGCCGCCTTTTCGCCCAGGACCGAGCCGTCGTCGTACTGGCCGCGGACGACGAATTCCGACTGGCGGTCGACCGGCATCGTGCGCAGCGCGCGGATCACCTTCACCTTCTCGTCGCGGATGGCGTCCGCCTCGAACGCCACCGGCGGCTCCATTCCGATGAGGGACACGAGCTGCAGCAGGTGGTTCTGCACGATGTCGCGCGTGATGCCGGCGGTGTCGAAGTAGCCGCCGCGCTTCTCCACGCCGATCGACTCGGCCACCGTGAACTGCATGTGGTCAATGTATTGACGGTTCCAGAACGGCTCGAAGATGCCGTTGGCGAAGCGGAGGACCAGCAGGTTTTGCACGGTCTCCTTGCCGAGGTAGTGATCGATGCGGAAGACCTGGCGCTCGCGGAACGTCGTCACCGCGACGCGGTTCAGCTCCTTCGCCGACGCGAGGTCGCGGCCGAACGGTTTTTCGATGATCACGCGCGTATAGGGGCCGCCCTTCTCCGGGTCGGTGACCATTCCCTCGGCGCCGAGGAAGTCGGAGATCACGGGGAAAAACGCGGGCGGGACCGCGAGGTAGTAGATGCGGCGTCCGCCGGTGCCGCGCGTGCGATCGCATTCCTCGAGCTTCTGCTTGAGCCGGTTGTAGGCCTCCGGCTCGGCGAACTCGCCGCGAACGTAGAAGAGCCCCTTGGCGAAGTTGTTCCAGATCGCCTCGTCCACGGGACGCGTGCGGGCGTACTTGTCGACCGCCTCGCGGACGTCGGCGCGGAACGCTTCGTCCGTGAAGTCGGGACGGGCGAAGCCGATGATCGTCTGACCCGCGGGAAGGAGTCCGTCGTGCGCCAGCGAGTAGAGCGCCGGCAGCAGCTTGCGATGGGTCAGATCGCCCGACGCGCCGAAGATCACCAGGCACGAGGCGTCAGGAACCCGTTCCTGTTCCAGGCCCTCGCGGAGTGGATTTGTCTCGGGGAGAGGCGGGGCTGCTAAGGACATCCTTGAGCACCTCTAGCTGTTCTTCGGTGAGCGATTCGAGGATTTTTTTCATCGACCGGCGCTGCGCGAAATGCGACCACATGAAGTAGCCGGTGACGATGAGTAAGAGGACGCCGAGTACGACGGCTTCGACCATGAATGCCGCTCGATGATACACCCCGTCCCGCGTGCTATTCTCCGCCGCCGGAGAGAACCTATGTGGCAATACACGCCTAGAGTTGCGGTGATTCGCGGGCTTCGCACGCCATTCGCAAAATCGGGGACGCATTACGGTCATCTCTCCGCGCTCGACCTCGGCAAGATCGTCGTCGCCGAACTGGTGGAGCGCTCCGGCATCGACCCGAACGACGTGCAGGAGCTCGTCTTCGGCAACGTCATCCCCTCCGTCAAGGCGCCGAACATCGCGCGCGAGGTGGTCCTCGGCACCGGACTGCCGCGCAAGATCCCGGGAGTCACGGTCGGCATGGCGTGCGCGTCGTCGAATCAGGCCATCACCACCGCCGCCGATCTGATTTTCCGCGGCTATGCCGACACCGTCATCGCGGGCGGCGCCGAATCGCTCTCCGACGTCCCTATCCTCTTTTCGAAGAACTTCGCCGACGCGCTGATCTCCGCGAGCAAGCAGAAGAGCGTCGGCGGGAAGGTCGGCGCGTTCCGCAAACTGAAGATGAAGGACTTCGCGCCGGAAGCGCCGGCGATCGCCGAGTCGACCACAGGACTGACCATGGGCGAGTCGGCGGAAAAGATGGCGAAGGAGAACGGCATCTCGCGCGAGGCGCAGGACAAGCTCGCGCTGCAGAGCCACACGCGCGCCGCGAAGGCGACGGCGGACGGACGCTTCAAGGATGAAGTGATGACCGTCGTCGTCCCGCCGACGTACGAGAACGTCGTGGAGACCGACAACCTCGTGCGCGCCGACACCACGCTCGAAGCGCTGGCGAAACTGAAGCCGGTGTTCGACCGCAAATTCGGCACGATCACCGCGGGCAACGCCTCACCGCTCACCGACGGCGCGGCCGCGGTGCTGTTGATGTCGGAAGAAAAAGCGAAGGCGCTCGGCCTCAAGCCGATCGGCTTCATCAAGAGCTACGCGTATGCGGCGACCGATCCGTTCGATCAGTTGCTGCAGGGTCCCGTGTTCGCGCTGCCGACCGCGCTGGAGCGGGCGAAGATCAAGCTCGAAGACATCGGCGTCATCGAGATGCACGAGGCGTTCGCCGCGCAGGTACTGTCGAACATCCAGTGGATCGGCTCGAAGAAGATCGCGCAGGAGAAGCTCGGCCGCAGCGAGCCGGTCGGCGACATCGACCCGGAGAAGATCAACCACACCGGCGGCTCCATCGCCCTCGGCCACCCCTTCGGCGCGACCGGATCCCGCATCGTGACCACCGTCTGCAACGAGCTGCAGCGCACCGGCCAGCAGTACGGCCTGGTCACGGTGTGCGCGGCGGGCGGGATGGGGGTGGCGATGGTGCTCGAGCGGGAGTGAGACCCTCACCCGCCTTCGGCACCCTCTCCCCGTGCGCGGGGAGAGGGGATACGCCCTACAGCGCCGCCTGAATCCGATCCTTGTACCGCTGCACGAACTCCTCGAACGTCATCATCCCCGGATTCAGCGCACGCGCCGTCGCCGCGCTTCTCGCCCCCAGCACTTCCTTCTCGAAGTCGCGGTACACCTGAAACATGTTCCCCATCTCGTCGGCTCCAGGGAAACCATAGCCGCGATATTCGTCCGCTTCGGCGGCGTGATAGTGAATCGGCCCGATGCCCAAACCGGCAGAGAGCTTCTCCCCCATCTCGGGGATGGTCAGCGCTTCGCTGAAGATGCCGACGGTCTTGCCGATGTACTCCGAGCCCTTCCTGAAAATCCCGTACGCGACCTTGCCGATGTCCTCGGCGGCGATGCCGGCCATCTTCGCGTTCCCCATCGGAAAGGCCCAGCTTCCGTTCTTCGGCGCCATGCCGAACATGTAGAGATTGTCCCAGTAGAACGACGTCACGAGGAACGTCACCGGGAGGCCGGCGAAATACGCATCCGCCTCGGCCTTCGCGTCGAAATGCGGGACGCGATACTTCTCCTGCAGGAACGGCATCCGCGTGTCGTCGGGCGCCATCAGCGTGCGCGTGTCCTCCAGCGTCGACCAGATCACGTGCTTCACGCCCGCCGCCCTGGCCGCATCGGCGATGTTCTTCGCCTGAGCTTTTTCTTTTTCCGCGGAGAAGTGCTCCCAGAAATTCGTCACCGCGTAGACTCCGTGCGCGCCGGCGAACGCCTTCTTCAGGCTCTCCACGTCGTCGAGATCGGCGGCCACGACCTCGGCCCCCTTCGCCGCGAGCGCGGCCGCTTTTTCCTTCGATGGATCGCGCGTGATCGCGCGGCAGGCGAAGCCTCCGGATGGATCGTCGAGAATCGCGCGGCAGAGACCTCCGCCCTGGGAACCGGTGGATCCGATGACGGCAAGGACTTTCGTTTCGCTCATGGCGGCGAGTCTATCGCCTGGAGGAGCGGCGCGGTGAATCGCCCTTGAACCTGCGATATGCGCGGAAGAAGCTGCGCCGCGTACCGAAGCCGCAGCGGTAGCCGACGTGCGTCGTGTCGAGCTGCGTGTTGCGCAGCAGCATCTCGGCGCGGCGGACCTGCATGCGCTTGATGAAATCCGACAGCGTCATGCCGTGGCGCGCGTGGAACGTGCGGCTGAGATGCGAGAGCGTCACCCCGTACTGCATCGCCAGCTCAGACGCGCGCGGAGAGTCCTCGCGGCGGAGGCAGTCGGCGACGTAGCGGGCGACGTCCACCTTCCTGACGTTCAACGCCATTGACGCATCATAGAGGAGCAAATCCATCTACATGGCGTAGCGTCAAATAATGACTCTATGCCCTCTCAGCGCGCGTGTCGGAAGATGACGACAACCGGCCGCACCATTCCGGGCCTGCTTGCACGGACGGCCGCGATCCGAAAGGGGGTGAGGCGAGAGAGCTTCGAAACGATGAGGCGGTGATGCGCGCGGCACGCCAAACCGGATTAGAATCGAGCTCTCGTCCAGATCGGTATTTGTTTACAGGAGGAATCAATGCGCCCCAGCCCCAGGCCGCTAATCCTTTTCCTGCTGCTTCTGCTTCTCCCCACCCTCGCTCTCGCACAATCCCAGGCTACAACCGGTGTCATCGAAGGAACGGTCGTCGACGCGACCGGCGCCGTGCTTCCCGGCGTCACGGTCGTGATGAAAAACACCGCCACCAACTACGAACAACAGGCGGTGACGGACAAAGACGGCCGCTTCCGCGGCGTCCTCCTTCCCCTCGGTCCCTACCAGGTCACGGCGACGCTCGAAGGCTTCGCCAGCCAGGTGCAGAAGGGATTTCAACTGCAGGTCGGCCAGACGCTGACGTTGAGCTTCAAGCTCTCGCAGGCCGGCGTCTCGGAGCAGATCGTCGTCACCGCCGCGGCGCCACTGATCGAAACGGCGCGCACCGAAGGGGCGACGCGCATCGATGAAAAATCGGTCTCCGGTCTGCCGAACAACGGCCGCAACTTCCTCGACCTCACGAAGCTCACGCCCGGCGTGGCCATCGTGCAGGGTCCCGACGGCGACGAGCTCTCGATCAACGGCCAGAAAGGCATCGAGAACAACATCTCCGTCGACGGCGCCGACTTCAACAACCCGTTCTTCGGCGAGCAGCGCGGCGGCCAGCGCCCCGCCTTCACCTTCAACCTCGACGCGGTGAAGGAAATGGTCGTCGTCGCCGACGGCGCGAACGCGGAGTTCGGACGCTCGCAGTCGGGCTTCGTCAACGTCATCACCAAGTCGGGCACGAACGAAACGCACGCCACGGCGCACTTCGTGCTGAAGGACGACGCGCTCAGCTCGCGGGCCAAGGAAGCGAAGTCGAAGTTCGACTCGCACCAGTACCAGACCGGCCTCACGCTCGGCGGTCCGATCGTGCGCGACAAGCTCTTCTACTTCGGCGCGCTCGACATCCAGCAGTCGCGCTCGACGAAGCAGACCGACCCGCTGCGCATCGAGCAGCGCGTCGTCGACGCCCTCGCCTCCCTCGGCATCGCGAACGAGAACGGCCCGATCCAGCGCACCAACGATGCGCGCGTCCTCCTGGCGAAAGCCGACTGGTCGCAGAGCGCGAAGAACCTCTTCACCCTCCGCTACAACTACACCTGGTCGGAACAGAAGAACGGGACGTTCGACGTCGACTCCTGGGGCCGCAGCGCGAACGCGAACGAGCGCGACTCGTCGCACGCCGTCACCGGCTCGCTGGTCTCGACCTTCACCAGCGATCTGCTCAACGAGTTCCGCTTCCAGTTCGCCAAGGAAAACCGGCCGCGCCCCTACAACGGACCGCTGATCACGGGCCAGGGCCGGCCGCTTCCCGACACCGCGTTCGACTTCGTCCGCAGCTACCGCTTCGGCGAGCCGTTCTTCATCCCGGTCAAGTATTACGACACGCGCGTGCAGTTCAACAACAACGTCTCGTTCCTGCGCGGCGCGCACTCGTACAAGATCGGCGCGGAGTACAACCGCGTGAACTCGGTGCAGACCTTCCTCGGCTTCGCCAACGGCCGCTGGATCTTCGACTCCACCGACGGTTTCCTCGAAGACCTGAAGAACCACACGAACAACCACGTCCTCCTCTACCTGCAGCAGACCGGCGTCGGCAACATCTCGGTCGAAGAAGCGGGCACGCAGAGCATCCCGCAGAAAGAGCCGGCGATTTTCGCGCAGGACAGTTGGCAGGCCACGCCGAACCTGAACGTGCAGTACGGCATCCGCTGGGAAGCGCAGATCGAGCCCGATCCGATCACCCCGGCGAACGAGGTCTTCTACGCGCCGTTCATCGGCAAGACCTCGAAGGGGATGGAGTTCCCGTCGAACGGCAAGATCCCGTCCGACCGCAAGATGTATCAGCCGCGCCTCGGCTTCTCCTGGAATCCGAACGGCGACGGCAAGAGCGTGCTGCGCGCGAACGCCGGCATCTTCTACGGCCGCGTCCCCGGCCTCTCGCTCGCCTCGTCGCGCTCCACGAACGGCAGCCGCGGCCAGACGATCTTCCGCAACAGCGGATTCAATCCGGGCGGCTGCCTGCCGGTCTATCCGAATCTCCTGTCGGCCGCCTGCATCTCCAGCCCCGATCATCCCGACGTCTTCGTCTTCGACAAGAACTTCAAGAACCCGCGCACGAAGTCGGCCAGCGTGTCGTGGGAGCAGGAAGTCATCCCCGACTACTCGTTCCTCGTGAAGTACAACTACGCGAAGGGCGATCACATCACGCGCTTCACGAACCGCAACGATCCTCTCCTCGGCTCGCCCTGGTCGACAGGCCTCGGCGCCGGCGGCACGAACGGCATCGGTGCGCTGACCGTCGTCGAGTCGACCGCCAAGAGCCTCTACCAGGGCGTCACGCTCGGCGTCACCCGCCGCCCGACGAATCACGTGCAGTTCCAGGTCTATTACACGTATTCGAAGGACAAATCGGACGACGACAACGAGCGCGATCCGTTCTCGTTCCGCTACGCGAAGATCACCGACCTCGGTCCGGAGTACAACTACAGCGACCGCGATCAGCGCCACCGCGTCAACGGCTGGATGCTGTGGAACGCGCCGGCAGGCGTCGACCTGAACGTCCGCTACTCGTACCGTTCGGCGCAGCCGCAGTCGCTGTCGTGCGTCGTCAGCGAGTCGTTCTGCGGCAAGGACCAATTCGGCAACTCGCGCTTCATGGCCATCGCCGCGACGCCGGCCGACCGCATCAATCCCGACGGTTCGGTCACGACGCGCAACCTCGGGCGGAAGGACAACCGCTACTCCTCGCTCGACCTGCGCCTCTCGAAGGCGTTCCGCTTCGGCGGCGACATGACCATCGAGCCGGCGATCGACATCTTCAATCTGTTCAACAGCAAGAATCCGAAGCACCCCGAAGTCACGAACCTCATCTTCAACTTCGACGGCACCGTGCAGAGCGGCATCGGCGACCCGCGCCAGGCGCAGGTCGGCGTGCGGCTCATCTGGTAATCCCGGCAATGACCACCTTCCCGAAGTGCTGCGCTGCCTCCAGGTAGCGCAGCGCTTCGGGCGCTTCGTCGAACGGAAACACGCGGTCGATCACCGGCCGCACGCGATGCAGCGCGATCGCGCGATTCATCTCCTCGAACATCGCCACCGAGCCGACGTAGATCCCCTGCAGCCGGATGTTCGGCAGGATGGCGCCGATGTTCAACGGCTCGACCGTACCGGTGACGATGCCGATGACGCTCACCTGCCCGCCCGGGCGCACCGACGCGATCGACTTCCCCAGCGTCCCGGCGCCGCCAAGCTCGAGGACGTTGTCGGCGCCGCGTCCGTTCGTGAGTCGCAGCACTTCCTGCTCCCATTCCGGCGTCGTGCGGTAGTTGATCGTCTCGTCGGCGCCGAGCTCCTTCGCCTTCGCCAGCTTCTCGTCGCTGCTCGAGGTGATGATCACGCGCGCGCCATGCAGCTTCGCGAACTGCAATGCAAACACCGCCACGCCGCCCGTGCCGAGGACCAGGATCGTGTCGCCCGGCTTCGTTCCGGAGAGCGCGTGCCACGCCGTCACCGCGGCGCACGGAAGCGTCGCGCCCTCTTCGTAACTGAGGTGATCGGGGATGCGGACGAGCGTCCGCTGATCGAACACCCGCGCGGTGGCGAGCACGCCCGGCACCGCACCGCCGAGCGAGGTCTTGCCGTACTCGCGCTGGTACCCGCCGTCGATCCAGCCGAGGAAGAAGTTCGCGGCTACGCGATCCCCGGCTTTGAATCGGGTGACCCCTTCGCCGACGGCGACGACTTCGCCCGCGGCGTCGGAGGCGAGGATCACGTCATCCGCAAAGTGCGTGTACTTGCCGCCCGCGATCAGCAGGTCGCGGTAGTTGAGGGAAACGGCCTTGATGCCGACGAGGACGTCGCCCCACCCGAGGTCGGGCAGAGGAACGGTGTCGTAGGTGAGATTGCGTCGAACGGCGGTTGCTGTCTTCATGCTCGATATGAATAACGTCGTTACTATCATTTGGGAAGTAGGCACTTTGTCGTACCATAGGAACCCGGAGGTGCGTTGTGAAGCGTAAGGTGAGTGAGATTCCCCAGACCACGCAGCGCATGGCCGAGCAGGCCCTGAGCTGCATCCATTCCATCGACGTCTTCGACAGGACCTGCGCCTCCCATCAGGCAGTGGGCCGGCTGGCCGACAAGTGGACGCTCCTCCTCTTCTACGCCCTGGCCCAGGGGACGAAGCGCTACAGCGAGCTGCAGCGGCAGATCGTCGGCATCTCGCCGAAGATGCTGACGCAGACCCTTCGCTCGCTGGAGGAGAACGGCTATGTCGAGCGCGAGATCTTCCCCGAGGTGCCGCCGCGCGTGGAGTACTCGCTGACCGAGCTCGGAGTGAGCTTCGTGCAACCGGTGGCGGTGCTCTACCAGTGGGCGCAGGAGCACAAGGACGAACTGGTCCGCATCCGCAGCCGCAACGCGCGCAGGGCGGTAGCGCGATGAAAACTCCGAAAGCGGTGATCTTCGACTGGGATGGCACGCTGGTCGACACGGCGGAGGCGAGCTTCCGCTGCTACGTCCGGACATTCGAGTCGTATTCGCTGACCTTCGACCGCGACACGTACGCGCGCACCTACTCGCCGAACTGGTACCACACGTTCCGCTGCATGGGGCTGGCCGAGGAGCATTGGCCCGAGGCGGACGAGCGGTGGCTGTCGTTCTTCGCCGCGGAGAAGATCGAATTGATCGACGGCGCGGGTGAAGTGATCGAAGCGCTGACGTCGCGCGGCATCGCCGCCGGCATCGTCACGAGCGGCAGCCGCGGGCGCGTGATCCGCGAGCTGCACGAGTACGGGCTCGCGCCGCATTTCTCGCACTGCGTCTTCGGCAGCGACGTGGTGAACAAGAAGCCGCATCCCGAGGGACTGCTGGTCTGTCTCGAAGGCCTCGGCGTCTCGCCGGATGACGCGATGTACGTCGGCGACAGCCCCGAGGATGTGGCGATGGCGCACGCGGCGGGAGTGTTCTCCGTCGCGGTGCCTGGCGCGTATCCGAATCGCGAGGCGTTATTGGCCGTCGGGGCGGATGTCCTGCTCGATTCGTTGCGCGATCTTCATGGCATACTCGACCCCGATGCCTGAAGTGATCCGCGCAGTCTGTCCCCACGATTGTCCCGATACCTGCTCGATGCTGGTGACCGTAGAAGACGGACGCGCGATTCGCATCGCCGGCGACCCCGACCATCCGATCACGCGCGGCTTCCTCTGCACGAAAGTGGCGAAGTATCTCGAGCGGACGTACCACGAGGGACGGCTGCTCCATCCGCAGATCCGAATCGGAGCGAAGGGCGAAGGGAAGTTCCGCCGCGCGACGTGGGACGAGGCGTTGTCGCTGATTGCGGAGAAACTGAACGCCGTCCGCGCGATCCATCCGCAATCGATCCTCCCCTACTCGTACGGCGGCACGCTCGGCGCGATCCAGGGCGACTCGATGTCGATGCGTTTCTTTCATCGCATCGGCGCGTCGCTGCTGGAGCGGACGATCTGCGCGACCGCGGGGATGACCGCCTGGAACGCGGTCTACGGCATCCGCATGGGCACCGACACCGAGTCGATCCCCGAGGCGAAACTGATCATCCTCTGGGGCACGAACACCCTCACCTCGAATCCGCACCTCTGGCCGTTCATCCGCAAGGCGAAAACGAACGGCGCGCGGACGATCTGCATCGATCCGCTGCGCACGCGCACCGCCGACGCATGCGACGAGCACATCGCCATCCGTCCCGGCACCGACGCCGCGCTCGCGCTGGCGATGATGCACATCCTCTTCCGCGACGGACTGTTCGATCGTCAATATCTCGAGGAGATGACGCTCGGCTGGCAGAAGCTGCGCGACCGCGTGCTGGCGGAGTACTCGCCCGAGCGCGTCGCGGCGATCACCCGGTTGCCGGTCGAGACGATCGAGCGCCTCGGGCACCTCTACGGCACGACGCAGCCGGCGTTCATCCGTCTCAACTACGGCCTGCAGCGTCACGGCGGCGGCGGTTCGGCGGTGCGCGCGATCGCGTTGCTGCCCGCGGTCACCGGCGCGTGGAACCTCGCGGGCGGCGGCGCGCAGCTCTCGACGTCGCAGACCTTCACGCTCGACAGCGCGTATCTCGAGCGCACCGATCTCATCCCGCCGGGCACGCGCACGATCAACATGACGCGCCTCGGCGAAGCGCTCACCGAGACGAACGATCCGCCGGTGCGCGCGATGGTCGTCTACAACTCGAATCCCGCGGCCATCGCCCCCGATCGCGAGCGCGTGCTCGCGGGATTGCGGCGCGACGATCTCTTCACCGTCGTCCTCGAACATTTCCAGACCGACACCGCCGACTACGCCGACGTGCTCCTTCCCGCGACGACGCAGCTCGAGCACGACGACGTGCACAAGGCGTACGGCCACATCTACCTGCAGCTCAACAAGGCCGCCATCGCGCCGCTCGGCGAGGCGTTGCCGAACACCGAGATCTTCCGCCGGCTCGCCGCGCGCATGGGACTCGATCACCCCGAGCTGCAGGAGAGCGACGAGTCGATGATCCGCCACGCGGTGGCGAAGATTCCGGGCATCACGTTCGACGATTTGCGCGAGCGCGGCTCGATCCGTCTCAACCTGCCGTCGCCGCATCTCCCCTACCGCAGCGGCGTGCGCGTGCCGACGCCGAGCGGCAAGATCGAGATCGACTCGTCGCGCTTCAAGGCCGAGGGACTCGATCCGGTGCCGTCGTATGTCGCGCCGCACGAATCGGAGGAGCGCGATCCCGAGCTCGCGCGGCGGTATCCGCTGGCGCTGATCTCGCCGCCCGCGCATTCGTTTCTCAACTCGACGTTCGTCAACGTCGCGTCGCTGCGCCGCTCCGCGGGGAAGCCGATGCTGGAGATTCACGCCGACGACGCGACGCGGCGCGGCATCAACGCCGGCGATGCGGTGAAGATTCACAACGACCGTGGCTTCTTCACGGCCGAGGCGGTGATCACCGATCGCGTGCGGCCGGGCGTGGTCAGTGCGCCGTCGGTGTGGTGGCCGAAGCTCGCGGCGGACAGGAAGAACGCGAATCAGACGACGTCGCAGGCGCTGACCGACATCGGTCACGGCGCGACGTTCTACGACAATCTCGTCGAGGTGAGCCCCGCTTGAGCCTTTCCGTCATCATCGTCATGACCCTGGTCTGGATCGCGATCATCGTCGCGAACGAGCGCTACGGCATTCTCCGTTGCGACGACTTCCCGAACCTCGGCGCGAAGATCTTCGCGTACCTCTGGCTCGGCCTCCTGCTCGTCGGCGTCGGCAGCGCCACCGCGTACACCGCCGCGCATCAACCGACCGCGGAGCAGCTCGCGAAGATGTCGTTCGCCGGCTTCTTCGTCCTGCACATCGTCTTCGTCGTCTTCCTCCTCGGCTGGTGGCTGGCGACGCGCATGCCGCCGTTCCGCACGTTCCTCAACATCCATCCGAGCGGCGAGGACGCCATGGCCGGCTTCGCCATCGGCCTCGGCGGCTGGATCGTCACGATCGTCACGGTGCTGCTCGTCGCGCTGATCCTCAGCGGCGCCGGACTGATGCCGCAGAAACTCGAGCCGCCGGCGATGATCGCCTACATGGCGAAGGTCGCGTGGTGGAAGAAGGCGCTCGTCGTCTTTTCCGCGATGACCGTCGAGGAAGCGTTCTTCCGCGGCTTCCTGCAGAAACGGATCGGGCTCATCGCGTCAACGATCCTCTTCGCCGTCGCGCACGCCGGCTACGCGCAGCCGATGCTGCTCATCGGCGTGACGATCATCTCGCTGATCATCGGAACGGCGTTTTATCGAACGAAGAACCTGCTTCCCGGAATCGTGGCGCACGGCGTGTTCGATGCCGTGCAGCTCTTCGTGATCATCCCGATCGCGTTCCGGATGTCTGGGCTCTGACCCGCCCGCCCGGAACGGATAGCAGATAGCAGATAGCGAACGGCGAAGCGGAACCTTGCTATCCGCTGTCTGCTATCTGTTCTGGGCGGGCGGTAGCTATTGTTCCGACACGACCACGCCGTCGCCTTCGAAGCGGATCTTGAAGCCCGCGTCGTCGACGTTCTCGATCATCACGTTCTCGAGCGTCTTGTCGTCCATGACCTGCGGGATGAGGTTCCCGGTCCAGGCGACGAGGGCGTTCGAGGAGATCGACAGCGGGTACTCGCGGGTGACGCGCAGCGTGAGCGGCTCGATCGACGTTGAGATGGCGAGCGAGCCCTTGCCGAAGATCTTCACCGTGTCGATCTTGCGCTGGTAGGTCGAGTCGTAGATCGGCTCGACGCGATACGTCAGCGAGTCTTCGAGCGCGAGGAGGTTGTGGCCTTCGACGTAGATGAACTCTTCGTTCAGATCGAGGAGGAAGGTCTTGCGCCCTTTTTCGTAGACGAAGATTTTTCCCTGCCCCACCGCCTTCACCAGCGTCTGCGCGGTGGTGCCGACGAGTCCCGATTCGGCGACGAATTTCAAATTGCCGGAGTAGCTCGAGACCGTGCCCCGCTTCACGTGCACGCTGCGCGCGAAGTTGATCTCCAGGAATCCGTTCTCGTGCAGCGCGAAGGTCTTCGATGCGCCTTCGATCTTGTGTCCGAGGTCGAGGCGCTTCTCCTCGTGCAGCGGCGTCTCGTCGACCGCGTCCTGCAGCTTGCGCGCGGCGGTGTGGCCGGCGCTGGCTTCGAGTGCCGGCGCAGGAGCCGGGGGTGGCGGCGGAGGCGCGGCGGGAGGAGGTGGTGGTGGTGTGGCGACGGTACCGGGCATCGTTTTGATGGCCGGGATCTTCTCCGTGATGATCCGCTGCGTGTTCTCGGTGCGGGGCAGGATCGGCTTCGGCGGTGCTGGTGCAGGCGCGAGCGGCGCAACCGGCGGCGCGGGCGGCGGAAGCTCGGCTTCGACTTCCTTCACCAGCTTGTCGGCGCCGGCGAACCGGAGATGCTCGAGCGCGGGACCGAGCTTGCGGCGCTGGCGATAGAGCAAGCCGAGGTAGAGGTGCGACTTCGCGTAGTTGGGCCGCAGCTCGACGGCGCGCAGGAGGAAGTGCTCGGCTTCGTCGAGCTTTCCCTGCTTGAAGAGGATCAAGCCGAGGTTCGAGTGGAGGATGAAGACGTTCGGATTTTCTTTCGCCAGGCGGCGATAGATGACCTCGGCCTCGGGGAACGCATTCGTCTTGAAGTAGACCAGCCCGAGGAGATTGAGGACGTCCGAATCATCGGGACGGAGGCGCTGCGCTCCTTCGAGCTCGCGCCGTGCCTCGGCATACCGCCCTTCCTGAAATGCCTCGCGGCCCCGGTTGTAGTGGAGAAGGAAGACGCCCTGATCGAACGGCGCTGCGATGACGGGATCTGGCATGCCGAGAGGGATTGTAGCGGCAGCGACGGTGTTATCGCGAGCCGAGGTAGCGGAAGCCGGGGATCAGCGTGCTGGCCAGCGGAGCGCCGGCCTTGAAGCCGCCGCCGAGGACGCCCTTGCCGCGCCCCCCGGCGAACGACGTCGAGCCGCCGCTGCCGTCGTACGGACGGCCGTAGTAGACCGTGAGCGCCCGCTTCACGTAGGTCATCGTCTCGTTGTACGGAGGGATGCCGCCGTGGCGCGTCACCGCTCCCTCGCCCGCGTTGTATGCGGCGAGCACGCGCGGCAGGTCGTACGAGAACATCTCCAGGAGATCGGCGAGATACGCCACGCCGCCGCGGATGTTCTCCTCCGGATCGAGGATCTTCTTCACGCCGTAGCGCGACGCCGTCTCCGGCATGAGCTGCATCAGGCCGCGCGCGCCTTTGTTCGACGTGCACTGCGGGTTGAAGTTCGACTCGACCTGGATGACGGCGCGGACGAGGATCGGATCGACGTTGTAGCGATCGGCGGCCTGCTCGATCAGCCGGTCGTACGAGGAGCGGCGGTCGCGCTGCTTCGCCAGCCACTTGAGATCGGAGATCTTTCCGCCGCCGGTGGCGGCGACGTTGTAGATCACCTTCCGGCCGTCGCTGCGGACCATGAGCTGCACCTGCGCGAACGCAGGGAGAGCAGCGAGACAGACGGCCGCGATGCGGACGAGACGCATTGTCAGTGATGGTAGCACACGCCAAAATGCGGTCATGAGCTTCGCACCGATGCAGAAACAGGTCGACGACTGGATCACCACGCACACGCACGGCTACTTCGAGCCGCTGATGATGATGGCGCGTCTCACCGAGGAGCTGGGCGAGCTCGCAAGAGCCATAAGCCACAAACACGGCGATAAGAAACCGAAGCCGGGCGAGAAAGAGGGAGACGTCGCGGAGGAAATCGCCGACCTGATTTTCGTGCTCGTATGTCTGGCCAATTCGGAAGGAATTGCAGTCGACGAAGCGTGGAAAGGATTACTGGAGAAACTGTACGTGCGGGATGCGACGCGGTGGAAATCGTAATTACCGATTACACATCGCATACGCCTCGCGGAACGTCGGATTATCGATCAGCGCGCGATTGACTTCGAAATAGCTGCGCACGACGTCATTGGTCTGCAAGAGGCGGCGGCGAAGCTCGATGGCGATGGCGCGCCAGAATTTCGCGCCGGCGGCGGGCTCGTTGCGGAGAAATTGCGCCAGGTCGTGCATCGATACAGAAAGCACTTCCGTATCGCTGACCGCTCTCAATGACGCCGAGGCCACGCCGTCTTCGATGATTGAAAGCTCGCCGAACGTCTGACCTTCCACCAGGTCACAGAGCGAGACTTCGCGGTCATTGACGCGCCGTGTCACACGAATGCGGCCGTGCACCATGATGTGCAGGGCGCGATTTGCATTTCCTTCTTCCAGAACGAGATCGCCCGGCGCAAAGCTGCTGATCTGCATCGTGCGGCGCAGTTGTTCGAGCTCTGCCGGCTCGAATTCCGCGAATAACGAAACTCCACGTAGAAAATTTGCGTCCGCCAAAGCAATCTCCGGTTAAAATTGTCCATCCTTACAGCAAAGTGATGAGTAACGCGCCGCTCCGCAAGAGTACAGCGGACGGCGTAGTCGTTCAACGGCCGTTGTCGGAACAGGAGTAGCGAGATGGATGGACTTCTTCGCTCACTGATCAAGACGGTTCGGCGGCGCCTCCGCGAAGACGAGGAGGTGACGGTCGAAGCTGTCACAAAAGAGCTCGGCTACACGAGGCAGTACATTTCGGGACGCTTTCATCGCGTCACAGGCCGGCTCCTCAGCCACTTTTTGAAAGAGAAACGGCTGGAGAAAGCGGCCCGCCTGCTGCGCAATGGCAATCTGCGCGTGTCACAGATCGCACGGCGTTGCGGATTCGACTCGGAGAACTACTTCCGCCAGCAATTCCGCGAGCGCTATGGAATGTCGCCGCGCCAGTTCCGATCGAACGGGCATATGCGGATGTCCGCGGTAATCCCGCGTCCGCCGCGACCCGCGGTCGCTTAGTGCGGAGGAGCGCTGTCGAAACCTGCCTCGATCCAGAGGTAGCGCAGTGTGTTTCCGTCCAGCGTGCGCGCGCCGAGCGCGTATCGGACGAAGAGCAACACGTGACGCAGTCCCGAATGCGGGACGCCTGTCTTCCCGAGATAGTCGCGATGCTCCTGCGCTGACGCGAACGTCGCCGCCTCGAACGAATTCACCAGCCGCACGACCGTCCCCTGCACCGTCAACTCTCCTCTGCGCAGGAAGTAGCGCCGATGGAACAGACGCAGCTCGCCCTCTTCGGACTGGATGCGCAACGGCTTGCCCGAGTAGATCGGCGTCGTTCGGATGCGAAAGCCGCGCACGCGTCCCTCGGCGATGACCGCCGCGATCTCACGCGCGAGCGCATCGCCGACGACCTCGCGCTCCCGCACGATCAGCACCCAGTCGCTCGATGCCGCGTCGATCGCGCGATTCAGCTCCGCGCGGTGATCGACCAGCGCCACGCGCGGCGCGACGTCGAGCACGAGCTGCTCGAGCTTCGTGAAATGCGGCGTGAGCGCGGTCAGGTCCTCGGTGTGGACATGCCCGAGGGTCACGATCGAGAGCGCGCCGGTCTCGGGACGCACGGCATCGACGAGCCGATCCCACGCTGCAGGCAAGGCTACTCCTCGACCCGCTCGTGAATGCGGACGATGCGCGAGGCCCGCCCGCTCTCTTCGTCGATCTCGATCATCGCGCCGGAGAGGCGGATGTCGCGCTTCGCCACCTCGAGCTTGCGCGGCGTGTTGAAGAGAAAGCGATGCAGCGCCTCTTCCGGACGGAAGCCGATCACCGAGTCGTATGCGCCGCTCATCCCGACGTCGGTCTGGTACGCCGTGCCGTTCGGCAGCAGCCGCTCATCCGCGGTTGGCACGTGCGTGTGCGTGCCGAGTACCGCGGAGACGCGTCCGTCGAGATAGCGTCCCATCGCCTGCTTCTCCGACGACGCCTCGCCGTGGATGTCGACGATGATGACTTTGGTCCCGTCGAGCTCCTTCAGCTCGCGGTCCGCGGTGTGGAAAGGGTTGTCGCACGGCGGCATGAAGACGTTGCCCATGAGCTGCAGCACAGCGACATTGACGCCGCCCGCAGTCTGCCGCACGACTTTCCCCTTCCCCGGATTTCCGGTCGGATAGTTCGCCGGCCGGACGACGTGCGGGTAATGCTCGTAGTTGTCGACGAAGTCCTTCTTGTCCCAGATGTGATTCCCGGACGTGTAGGCGTTGATCGGCAGCTCGCTGAGCTCCTCCATGATCGCCTCGGTCACACCGAATCCGCCCGCGGCGTTCTCGATGTTGACGATCGTGAAGTCGATCCGCTCGCGGTCGACCACATGCTCGAGTTTCTGATGCAACGCGCGCCGGCCGGGTTGGCCGACGACGTCGCCGATGTAGAGGATTTTGATCATGAGCGGTTGAGCCGTTGAGCTGTTCAGCGATTGAGCTCAACAGCTCAACAGCCGAACAGCTCAATAGCTATTTCGCGTAGTCGACTGCTCGCATTTCCCGAATCACTGTCACCTTGATCTGCCCCGGATACTGCAGTTCCGATTCGATCTTGCGCGCCACGTCCTTCGACAGCCAGATCGACTGTTCGTCGGTGATCTTCTCCGCGTTCACGATGATGCGGAGCTCGCGGCCGGCCTGGATGGCGAAGCTCTTGGAGACGCCCTCCATCTGGTTCGCGATCGACTCGAGGCGCTCGAGACGGTGTACGTAGTTTTCCAGGATCTCGCGGCGGGCGCCGGGACGCGCGGCGGACAGCGCGTCGGCGGCGTTCACCAGCACGGCTTCGACCGTCGTCGGGTCGTAGTCGCCGTGATGGCACTCCATCGCGTGAATGATCTCGCGCTTCTCGCCGTACTTCTCCAGCACCTGCCGGCCGAGCTCGAGATGCGTTCCTTCCATCTCGCGATCGATCGACTTGCCGATGTCGTGCAGCAGACCGCCGCGCTTGGCGATCGTGTCGTTGACGCCGAGCTCCACGGCCATGAGCGCCGCGAGCTGTGCGACCTCGAGTGAGTGCACGAGGACGTTCTGTCCGTACGACGTGCGGTAGCGGAGACGCCCGAGGAGCTTGAGCACTTCGGGATTGATGTCGGTGATGCCGAGCGAGAACGCCGCGGCCTCCCCTTCCTCGAACAGCTTCTGATCGAGCTCCTGGCGAACCTTCTCGACCAGTTCCTCGATGCGGGCCGGATGAATGCGGCCGTCCTGCATCAGGCGCTCGAGGGAGATGCGGGCGATCTCGCGGCGGATCGGATCGAAGCCGGAGAGGATGACCGCCTCGGGCGTGTCGTCGACGATCAGGTCGACGCCGGTGGCCAGCTCGAGCGCGCGGATGTTGCGACCCTCGCGTCCGATGATGCGGCCCTTCATGTCCTCGCTCGGGAGATCGACGACGGAGACGGTGTTCTCGGCGACGTAGTCCGAGGCCATGCGCTGGATGGCCATGCCGAGGATCTTCTTCGCCTTGAGGCTGCCGTGCTCGTTGGCCTCGGTCTCGATGCGCTTGATGATCTGCGCCGCCTCGAGCTTCGCCTCGTTCTCGATCCCGCGGATCAGCTCTTTCTTCGCCTCTTCGACGGTCAGGCCGGCCACCTGTTCGAGCTTGTGGCGCTGATCCTCGATGAGCTGATCGAGCTCGCCCTCGCGCCCTTCGACCCGTTTCTCGCGGTCGTTGAGCGCGCGGTCGCGCTTCTCGACTTCCGCGATGCGCGAGTCGACCTGCGCGGTCTTCTTGTCGAGGTTCTCTTCCTTCTGCTGGAGACGCTGCTCCGACTTCTTCATCTCGTCGCGGCGCTGTTGCGCCTGACGATCGAAGTCGGACTGCATCTGCAGTCGCTTTTCCTTGGCCTCGAGGTCTGCTTCCTTGACCCGGGCCTCAGACTGTTTTCTTGCGTCTTCGACGATGCGTTCGGCCGAACGGCGTGCGTCCTCGACCTGTGCTTCGCCTCTCTTGCGGTAGACGGCCGCCCATAGCAGGGCGGCTACGATCGCTCCGGCGATCACGCCGGCAACGATGCCGATCAAAATGGTGGTAATCACTCGCTCCTCCCGGTGGGGAGGCCCGCGCAGCCGAAGGAAAATCGGAGAACCCCGCCTGAGCCGTGTGAGGGATTCTTACTTGAACCTGCCAAGCAGGTGGGCGCCCTACTGGAACCGTTTAGCTACCTTCCTGCCGCATCCCTCGACAAGCTCAGGACGCGACGAAGGTGTGCACGCAGTTCACAGACTCGAGCACCCGAAGTAAGAAAGCATCGGTTCAAGCGTTAGATCATTCATCACGCACTCTGCAGGGACTCCGAAACTGCTGGACTGACGTCCGGCTCAGCTAATGACCTTGCTGAGCCGCTCCGATATTTCCTCCGTTTTCTCGATCCAAATTCCAGAAGCGCTCTCACGCTGCTTCTTGTATCGAGAAAACTCGTCGGCGATGTTGAGAGCGGCGAGAATCGCGATTTTCATCGGGTCGACCGTGGCAACCTGGCCCGCGACCTCTCGCATCCTCCCATCAACAAACCGCGCAAGCTCCGATAAGTACTCCGGGTCTCCTTCCCCACGAACGTTGTACGTTTGACCAAAGATCTCGACTGTGGTCGAGTCGTTTTTCTCCATCGGAAAAATTTACCTAAGAGACGGCGGGGATTATAGCAGAGGGATCACGCCGCACTTCGAAGCACAGAAGGCGCGTAGTGCAGGAGACTGTCGATTGTGGACTGCGTCCCCCAATCGTAGTGAGGACGCGCTTTCTTGTAGACCTCGAGCGCGTATTTTTTTCCCTCGGCCGTCGCCGCAAGCCGCTGATACACGACCAGGACGTTGCCGCCGCCCCGCATCAGAAATCGCTCAAATGACGGCAAAGACGGGGCATATCGCGTGTTTGCCATCGCCACCCACCAGTTGATCGACGCGGTGTTCTTCGCCGACATCTGGAGCGTCTGCTCGACCTCCGCCATGTGTGCCGACAGCGAGTTGAACGCGGTCCAGAGGAAGAGATCGCGCTGGATCGGCGTCCAGGTCGACGCCCCGAGGGAGGTCAGGCTCGCCCCGCCGGCGAACGCGCTCGCCGCATCCGATGCGCGTGTCCACATCGCCGCGGTCGCCGGAGCGGTGATGTTGGGAGGGAAGCCGGTCCCGTAGATCCACTCGTCGACGTAGAGAGAATCGAGCGGCCCGATCCGTTCGCGCAGCAGGTTCACGAACGCGCGGTCGTCCGCCCAGTGAAAGCGGTAGCGCGCCAGCCACTCGCGGATGAGCGCGTCGAACGTCGCACGCCCGAGCGAATCCTCGAGCATCTTCAGGAACATCCCGCCTTTCTGATACGAGGCGGTATTGAACGGCGCGGACGTGTCTCCCCTCTTCAGCGTGCGGTGCAGCTTCGACACTTCCGGCGTGCGGAACGTTGCGGAAACGTAGTTCTCATACGACGTGCGGTCGAAGTAGAAATCGAGCTCCGCGCGCTCGACGTCGTTCATCTCATCGATGATGCGGGCCTGGTAGTACGTGGCGAAGCCCTCGTTCAGCCAGACGTCGTTCCACGTCGCGCACGTCACGAGATCGCCGGTCCACGAATGCGCCAGCTCATGCGACACGACCGTCGACACGTTCGTCTCGTGATTGCCCGGCGAGGCATTGAGAACATTGATGAAGTTCGCGTTCGGATTCTCCATCCCGCCGGCGCGGTAGGCGGGCGGCATCAGGACGATGTCGTAGCGATCGAATGGATACGGCCCGAGGATCCGCTCGGCCGCGTCGACCATCTCGGGGACGTACTGCAGGTCGGAGATCGCGGCGTCGACGTTCGGCGGCTCGGCGTAGAAACCGGTCCGTTCGTCGAGCGCATGGAAATCCATCCTGCCGACCGCCAGCGCGATCAGATACGGCGGGATCGGTTGCGTCATCGAGAACGAGTACGAGCCGTCGAACGACGTCTCGGTCGGATTCTTCGCGCTCATCACGGCGAGCAATCCCCTCGGCACCTTGATCTTCGCCTCGTACGTCATCCGCACGGCGGGCGTGTCCTGGATCGGAATCCATTCGCGCGTCCCGTCGGGCTCGCCGAACGTGTAGAGATAAGGAGCGACGTCGCCGTCCGTCGCCAGCGGCGCGAGCCAGTTGAGCGCGTTCGATCGCGGGTTCGACTTCGACGCGTAATTGATGCGGACGACCTGCGTTCGCGCCGGCTTGATGTCGATCGTCAGCGGTTGGCCGACCGCGTAGTACGGCCCGATCGAGAACTTCGCCGGGGCGCCGTCGACGGTCACGCTGGCGATCTCCAGATCGCGCGTGTCGACGACGAACTTCGTCGCGCCGGTCAGGTTCTCGATCGTCTCCGTCGCCGAGCCGCGGACCTGGTACTTGTCGAAGTCGACCGTGAGGTCGAGGTCGAGATGCGTCGTCCGCACCTGCGTGATGTCCGCGGCGCTGAGGACGTCCTCCGGAAGCGGTGCCTCATACGGAGGAGGAGGCAGCGCGGCGTGACGGCGTTGCGCAAAAACCGGAGCTGCAACCAGCAGCGCGATGGCGAGGAGGCGGCGGATGCGCATGTTCATGGAGACGCGGCTTCGAGGTTCATTCTTACCGGATTCACGATTCACTGACGATGACCGAACCGCAACCTTGACGGCGGCGTAACATCCTCACAGTCGAGAGATCCTGGAGCTTGCGTCCCGCGCATGTTGCTCCTGCCAGCCCGCGACCTTCGGGTCGGGCGGCGATCCCGATGATCGCCGGCGTACTTCGGGTGAGTTGTCTCCTCGCGATCCTAGCAATCCAGCTCCCCGCATTCGCGCAGGTCCTCTTCGACGCCGCGTCGAACGCCACACCGGCAACGACCTCGGCGGCCGCCGCCTTCTCCGTCACCTGGAACCACACGGTCGGCCTGGCGAAGAAACCGTATCTCGTCGTCGGTGTCTCGATCGATCGCAGCGGCGGCGGCGCGCTCGCCGGCAGCGTGATCTACGGCAACGAAGCCGGCGGCCCCGCCTCGAACATGACGATCCTCGGCGCCATCAACAACGGCACCGCGGTGCGCACGGAATTGTGGGGACTGGCGAATCCGACTCCCGGCACGCATCAGATCGCGGTCAACGTCACCAACGCCGCCGCCGTGAACATCAGCGTCGTCGCCGGCGCGAAATCGTTCTCCAACGTCTTCCAGACCGCGCCGAGCGGAGCGGTGGTAACCGCGACCGGCACCAGCACGACGCCCTCGGTCGCGGCGACGAACGGCGCGTTCGACTACGTCGTCGACGCCGTCGCTTACAACGGCAACGTGGCGCTCACGCCGACCGGCAGCCAGACCAACACGTACAACCTCGCCAGCGGCGCTCCCGCCTTTTCGGGCGCGGGCGGCATCCGCACCGGCGCGAACAACGCCACCATGTCGTGGACATCGAGCGGCGGCGCGCAAACGTGGGCCATCGCCGCCGTGCCGTTGAAGGCGGCGACGCCGCAGATCCTCTTCGACGCGGCGAGCACGCTCACCTTCACCGGCACCACCGCCAGCTTCACCGGCTCGTGGAACCACACCGTTACGAACGCCGCGAACCGCTACATCGTCGTCGGCGTCTCCATCGATCGCAGCGCGGGCGCGGTGACCGGCGCGGCGACGTACGGCACCGAAGGCGGCGGACCGAACGTCGCGATGACGCTGCTCGCGGGCATCAACAACGGCACGAGCGTGCGCACCGAGCTCTTTGGACTGCGCGCGCCGGCGTCGGGCGTCCATCAGATCACCGTCACGATCACCAGCACGGCGGGGCGCAACGTCACCGTCATCGCCGGCGCGCAATCGTTCAGCAACGTCGACCAGTCGGCGCCGACCGGCACCGCCGTCACCGCGACGAACAACAACACCACGCCGGCGGTCAACGTCACGAACGGCGCGGGCGATTACGTCGTCGACGCCTTCGCCTACAACGGCAACGACGCGCTCACCGAGAACGGCACGCAGGACGCGCGCTACGTCAACAACACGAACACGCTGACCAACTTCGCCGGCGGCGGCAGCGGCTCGCGCGGCTACACGAACACGACGATGTCGTGGACGTCGCCGAACAATCAGAACTGGGCCATCGCCGCGATCCCGCTCCGCCAGATCACCGTCGGCCTGCGCAAGACCGCTTCGGCGGATGTCATCAAGCTCGGCGACAGCGTCACGTACACGCTCGTCGCCACGAACTACACGGCCGCCGCGGTCAACAACGTCACCATCACCGACGCCATCCCCGCCGGCGCGACGTTCGTTTCGCAGACCGGCTGCGCCGGAACCGGACCGGTCACCTGCAACATCGGCACGCTCGCCGCGAACGCGACGTCGGCGCCGATCACCATCACCGTCATTCCGAATGCGGCGGGCACGATCGCCAACGTCGCGACCCTCACCTACACCGGCGCGGCGACGCCGAACTCCTCCGAGACCGTCAACATCGTGGCGCAGGGCAAGGTCTGCGCGACGCCGGGCAAGGACGGCGCGGGCGGCACGCTCGCCGGCATCCGCAACGACTACTGGCCCGGCAACACGAGCGTCGCCGCCGGCGCGACCGGGATCACGCTCGGCGCGCGCACCGCGGGCGGCGCGGGGAACGGCATCACCACCGGCGACCTCCTCATCGTCATGCAGATGCAGGACGCCGCGTTCGACACGACGAACGACGAGACGTACGGCGAAGGAACCGGCTCGACCAAGGCGACCGGCACCGGCAGCGGCGCCGCGACGACGCTCAACAACGCCGGACGCTGGGAGTACGTGATCGCCACGAACGCCATCGGCGCGGCGGGCGGCGCGCTCACGCTGCAGGGCGGCGGCGCGGGCGGCGGACTGCTCTACGGCTATACGCGCGAGACCTTCGCCACCACGACGACACAAGGCCAGCGGATGTTCCAGATCATCCGCGTGCCGCAGTACACGACGGCGACGCTCGGCTCGACGCTGACCGGGCTGCCGTGGAATGGCGCGACCGGCGGCGTGCTCGCGATCGACGTCAGCGGCACGATCACGCTCGGCGGAGCGACCGTCTCGGTCAACGGCCTCGGATTCCGCGGCGGCGCCGGACGCCGGCTCACCGGCGACGCGACCGCAGGACTCGCCGCCACCGACTTCCGCACCTCCGCCGCGCTGACCACCAACGGCTCGAAGGGCGAAGGGATCACCGGCACGCCGCGCTACATCTATCAAAGCGGAGCAACGATCGGCGCACCCGGCGCGAACACCGCGCTCGACACCGGCGTCGAAGGATTCGTCGGCGGCAGCTACGGCCGCGGAGCGCCCGGCAACTCCGGCGGCGGCTCGACAGACGGCGATCCGGCGGTCAATGGCGACAACAGCGGCGGCGGGGGCGGCGGCAACGGCGGCTTCGGCGGCGCCGGCGGCTTCGGCTGGAACTGCAACTGCGCCTCGGGTGGACAAGGTGGCGGCGGGATCTCGCCGAGCCTCACCCGCATCACGATGGGTGGCGGCGGCGGCGCCGGCACGAGCAACAACGGCTCGGCCGCCGACGCAACCGGCACCGTTACCTCCGACAGCGGCGGACCGAACGCCGCGAACGCGAACGGCTACTACAGCTCCGGCGCGAACGGCGGCGGCGTGATCATCATCCGCGCGCTGCAGGCGACCGGCACCGCGACGCTCACCGCGAACGGCTTCAACGGTGCGAACGTCGGACGCGACGGCGGCGGCGGTGGCGGCGCCGGCGGCTCGGTCCTCTTCACGACGCAAATGGGCGTGCTCACCGGCCTCACGATCCAGGCGAGAGGCGGCAACGGCGGCAACGCCTGGCTCCTGCAGGCGCCAGGCGGCAGTCCGGGAGAGCGCCACGGCCCGGGCGGCGGCGGTGGCGGCGGGTACGTCCTGCTCTCCAGCGCGGCGGCATCGGTCGACGTCGCCGGCGGCACGAACGGACTCACCACCACCGCGAACGACGACTACGGCGCGCAGCCCGGCACTCCCGGCGTCACGCAGTTCATCGCCGGCAACAACGTCCTCCCCGGCGGCGACGGCGCGAGCTGCGCGGTCGCCGATCTCGCCGTCACCGACAGCGCCCCCGGCACCCCGGTCGACTGGCTCGGCAACATCACCTTCACGCAGACCGTCGTCAATAACGGTCCCTCGCCCGCCGACTCGGTCGTCTACATCACGTCGATCCCCGCGGCGACGACGTTCCAGTCGATCTCCGTTCCGGCAGGCTGGACCTGCATCACTCCGGCAATCGGCGGAACCGGCAACATCACCTGCACCCGCGCCACGCTGACGCAGGCCAACGGCGTCCAGAACTTCTCGCTCGTGGTGCAGGCGGTCAACGGCACGCCGTCGGGCTATCTCGTCTCGAACACGAACAGTGTCTCGAGCCTCACCGCCGATTCGAACACCGCGAACAACACCGCGAGCGCGACGAACCCGGTGGTCTTCGGCAGCGAAGCCGACATGTCGGTGACGCTGACCAACAACGCCACCACCGCCACCACCGCGGGCTCGAACGTCACGTTCACCTCGGTCGCAAAGAATGTCGGCGCCACCGCCGCCACCGGCGCGACCTGGACGATGGCCATCCCCGCCAACATGAATTATCAATCGATGGGCGTTCCGGCCGGCTGGACCTGCATCACGCCGGCGGTGAACGGTACCGGCACCATAAGCTGCAGCACCGGCGGCACCATCGCGCCGAACGCCACAGCGACCTTCACCCCCGTCCTGCGCGTGAACGCCGGGACGCCCGCCGGCACCGTCATCACCGGCACGGCGAACGTCGACGCGACGAACGACAACAACGACTGGAACAACAGCGCCAGCTCGTCGTTCACCGTGCGCGGCGCCGCCGGCTACGACATGGTCGCGACGATGAGCGCCGCGCCCGATCCCGTCTCGCCGGCCGCGAACCTCACCTTCACTTCGGTCGTGACCAACAACGGACCGGCCAGCGCTCCCGCCGCCGGCGTCGGCGTGCAGTGGGTCATGAGCGTGCCGGCCAACACCAACTTCCAGTCGATGGGCACCGTCCCCGCGGGCTGGGTCTGCTCGACGCCGGCCGTCGGCGCGACCAGCGGCACGATCACCTGCACCTACCAGGTCGCGGCAGTCAATCAGGCCTTCACCACCGCGACGACGTCGACGTTCCAGCCGGTCTTCGCCGTCAACGCATCGACCGCTTCCGGGACGACGATCACCGGCAGCGCCACCGTCCGCATCAACGGCGTCACCACGGGCGACAACGTCCCGGCCAACAACACCGCCAGCGACAGCGCGCTCGTCACCACCTCGACCAACGCCGACGTCTCGATCGTGAAGCTCGTCGGACCGAATTCGATCGGCAACGGCCAGCTCACGAACTACAGCTTCGCCATCACCAACAACGGTCCGGTGATGGCGACGAACGTCCAGTTCAGCGACGTCCTCCCGGCATCGCTCACCTACCAGTCGCACGCCGTGTCGGGGAACGTCGCCAGTTGCAGTTACAGCGCCGGCATCACGACGTTCGCCTGTTCCATCGCCACGCTGCCGGTCGGCAACACCATCACCGTCACGCTCATCGTGCAGGCGCAGAACACCGGCACGATCCCGAACACGGCGAACATCACCGCCGCCGATCAGAGCGATCCGGTCGCGCCGAACAACAGCAACAGCGTCAACCTCAACGTCTTCGCCATCACGCTCGTGCACCTCCGCACGATCGCCGCCGCGCAGGATCGCGACCGCGTCGTGATCACCTGGCAGACGAGCTACGAGAGCAACAACCTCGGCTTCGACCTCTATCGCGAAGCCGGCGGCGTGCGGACGAAGATCAACAAAAAACTGATCGCCGGCTCCGCGCTGAAGTCGAAGCACAACGATCCGGAGGCCGGCTACTCGTATCGCTATCGCGACAAGCTGCCGTCGGCGAATGCGTTCGCGCAGTACTGGCTCGAAGACGTCGATCTCGACGGCACACGCACGCTGCACGGGCCGGTCACGCCGGTCTCCGGCGGCATCCTCCCCGGCGGTGACGACAGTCCGCCGCTCGCCGGCCTCGGCTCGAACGGCAGCATCCTGCAGTCGCCCGCCGGCATCGGCGTCGTGCAATCTCTCGCTCTTCCCGCCGGCTCGTCGAAGACGCAGCTCGATCTCGCCGCCGATCCGGGACTGAAGATCTACGTCTCGCGCGAAGGGTGGTACCGCGTCACGCGTGCCGCGATGCTCGCCGCCGGATTCGATCCCGGAACGGACGAGAAAAAAATCACGCTCTACACGTCGGGCATCGAAGTCCCGATCGTCGCCACGAGCGACGGCATCGAGTTCTACGGCCTCCCGCTCGACACGAACGCCACCGGCGCGCGCACTTACTGGCTCCGCTCCGGCAAAGGCACCGGCGCGCGGATCGCGCTGTCGAAGGACAAAGGCGGCGATCCGGTCGCCGGCCCGCTGCCGTTCACGTACGACCGCAAGGAGCGCTCGATCTACTTCGCCGCGCTGATGAATAACGGCGACGGAACGAACTTCTTCGGCCAGGTCATCACCACCTGGCCCGTGACGCAGGACCTGCTCATCGGCGCGATCGATCCGTCGTTCGGCGGCAACGCGTCGATGGAGATCACGATCCAGGGCGCGACCGAAGGGCTCGCGCACGTCGTCGACCTCGCGCTCAACGGTCATCCGCTCGGAATCGCGACCGTCGACAGCCAGAACGCGCAGACCTTCACGTTCACCTTCCCGCAGTCGTATCTGACCAACGGCACGAACACGCTCGCGTTGCAGGCGCTCAACGGCGACTTCGACGTCAGCCTCCTCGCCGCCACGCGCGTCACGTATCAACACCTCCTGCGCGCCGACGACGGCCAGCTCGAAGTCGCCGTTCCCGGCCGCCGCGCCGTCACCGTCGGCGGCTTCGCATCGACCAACGTCCGCGCGATCGACGTCACCGATCCGCTGAAGCCGTCCGAGCTCGAGACGACCGTCAACGCCGACGGCAGCGCGACCTTCACGCCGAGCGACAGCGGCACGCGCACGGTGCTCGTCTTCGAAGCAGCACGCGTCCTGTCCACCGCGGAGCTGGCGGTGAATCGTCCGTCGACGTGGAGTGACGGCAAGTCGGGCGCCGATCTGCTGATCGTTTCCAACTCGCTCTTCACCTCCGCTGCGTCGACGCTCGCCGCCGCGCGGCAGCGCGAAGGGATCAGCACCGCGATCGTCGACGTCGACGACGTCTACGACGAGATGAACTTCGGCATCCGCGATGCGCAGGCGATCCGCGCGTTCCTGCAGAGCGCGACGAAGTGGAAGAAGGCGCCGAAGTGGGTCCTCCTCCTCGGCGACGCGAGTTTCGATCCACGCAATTACCTCGACCTCGGCGCATTCGACTTCGTGCCGACGGCGATGATCCCGACGCTCTACCTCAAGACCGCGTCCGACGACACGCTCGCCGATTTCGACGGCGACGGCATCGCCGACGTGCCGGTCGGTCGCATCCCCGCGCGCACCGCCGCCGACGCGTCGCTCGTCCTCGACCGCATCGCCTCGCGCGGCACGCCGTCCGGCGCCTGGACCTCCAGCGCGCTCTTCATCGTCGATCAGCCGGTCGGCTTCGACTTCGCCGCCGCCGCGCACGACGCCGCGCAACTTCTGCCGCCGTCGATCAGCAGCCGCACCATCGACTCCAACGTCAGCGCCGCGATCAACGACGGCGCGCTCCTCGTCGACTACATCGGCCACGGCTCGACCGAGCTCTGGGGCACCGAATCGATCTTCAGCTCGTACGAAGCGATGACCCTCACCAACGGCACCCGCCTCCCCTTCGTCGTCGCCATGACCTGCCTCACCGGCGTCTTCCACGACGTCTACACCACCAGCGTCGCTGAAGGCCTGCTCTTCGCCCCGAACGGCGGCGCGATCGCCGTCTGGGGATCGTCAACTCTCACCGAGCCCGATCAGCAGGCCCTCATGAACAACGAACTGATGCGCCAGTTGTTCACCACCGGCATGACCCTCGGCGAAGCCACCCGCCGCGCCAAGCTCGCGACCACGGACCACGACGTGCGGACGTCGTGGATCCTGTTCGGGGATCCGTCGATGAAGATGAAGTAGGTGGCACGCTTCATGGTATTTTTGATGCCATGAGTTCTGCCATCATTTCGACCATTGATGCCGCCGGCCGACTGGTATTGCCGAAAGAGATCCGCGATGCAGCGCAGCTCGAGCCCGGCATGCCGCTCAGCATCACCTGTCACGATGGACGCATCGAGATCGAGCCCGCGCCGCGAGAGGTTCGCATCGTTCGCAAAGGACGGGTGAGCGTGGCAGTTCCAGTCGACCCGGTCGAAGAGCCGGTGACACTGGAGACCCTCAACAAAGTGATCGACCGTCTGCGCAACGGCAAACGATGATTGCAATCGATACGAACGTGATCATCGCCGCTCTGATGAGCTGGCAGCAATTCCACGAACGTGCACGTACGGCGCTCGATGAAGCACTACGGCAAAAACGCCTTCTTCTCCCTTTGCCCGCGCTCGTCGAGAGCTACTCCGTGTTGACGCGTATGCCGTTGCCCTACCGGCTGGCGCCGGCTGTTGCGCATCAGTTGCTGCACGACACTCTCGGTGACATCCGCATTGCTACCCTGCCGGCCCGAAAAGCATGGCAATTCCTCGATGCGTCCGCGTCGTCGGGCACAGCCGGCGGCCGCATCTACGACGCCCTGATCGCCACGATCGCGATCGGCGCCGGAGCACGCGAGATCCTCACCCTCAACCCCCGCCATTTCGAGCCATTTTCCGGCCGCCTTCAGATCACCGTCCCCTGATCCCTACCTAATCCCTACTCACCCGTAACCTCAATCCTCTCCGCATTTGGGCACAATAAGCGCACGTTGCTTTACGCTCCGTTACCGCCTACATTGTTCCTTGCGGAGCGACTCCCCAAAAATGGCTGCGCCAGCTCGACATCTCGACTCACAGATCAACTTCCTCCGGCACCAGCCGCAACGTCCCCTTCCGGTCCTCGTCCCCGCTCTACCGCCTGTAGAACCGGGGGAACGCGACGAGGTCCGCCGCCTTCGCCAGAGCCTCGAGACCGCCGTCCGCTCCAGGGTCATGAGCGCGACGGAGCTGATCCGCGCCCTCGACAAACAGCGCCGCGACGAGCTCCTCCCCACCACCCTCGAGCCGCTCGACGCGCTCCTCGGCGGCGGGCTTCCGCGCGGCAAGATCGTCGAGCTCGCGGGACGCCGCTCCGCCGGACGCTTCTCCATCGTCCTCGCCGCCCTCGCGGCCGCGACCAGTGCCGGTGAAGCGGCCGTCCTCGTCGACCTCGGCGATCACCTCGACCCGCAGATCCTCGAGGCGAACGGCGCGGACCTCAGCCGCCTCCTCTGGATCCGGCCGCAGAAGATGAAGGATGCGGTGCATGCCGTCGAGATGATCGCCGCCACCGGCTTCCAACTCGTCGTGCTCGACGCCGGACTTCATCCGATCCGCGGGAAACGGGTGGCCGAGGCCTCGTGGGTGCGGCTGGCGAGAACGGCGGAGGCGCAGGGGACGGCGATGCTGATCTCCACGCCATATCCGATGACCGGCACCGCATCCGAGATCGTCCTCGATGCGCAACGCGTCCGGCCGAAATGGACCGGCAGCGGAAAATCGCCGCGCGTCCTCGCGGGGATGACCGTCGACATCGCCGTGACGAAGTACCGCCACGAAAGAGAAGGACGGAGCGCGCGGCTCGAATTCATCACGCTGGAGGCCGCGACGCGATGACCCGCCTCGCCTGTCTCATCGTCCCGATGTTCCCGCTCGCCGCCCGGCTGCGCAGCGAGCCGGAGCTCCTCAGCGAGGCGCTCGCCATCGTCGAGGGGAACGGAAACAACGCGCATGTCGTCGCCGCGACGCGCCGCGCGCGAAAGAAAGGGATCCACGCCGGACTCTCGCTCGCACAGTCGCGCTCGATCATGCCGAAGCTGATCGCGCGCGGCCGCGACGCCGAATGCGAACGGACCGCGCAGGAGGCGCTGCTCGAAGTCGCGGAGACGTTCTCGCCACGCATCGAGGATGCGTCCGACGGCGTCATCTTCGTCGACATCAGCGGCACGGAGCGCCACTTCCCCTCGGAGCGCGATCTCGCGGCGGCCGCGATCCGCGCATGCGACGGCATCGGACTCCCCGCGCGCTGCGGCATCGCCTCGAGCAAGCTCGCGGCGCGCATCGCGGCGGAGCTGCCGCAGTCGCCGACGATCGTCAACCGAGGCGGCGAGGCGGAGTTTCTCGCGCCGCTGCCGCTCGTGCGACTCTCGCCGCAACTCGACACTGCCGCGACCTTGCAGCGCTGGGGCCTGACGTCGATCGGCGAGCTGGCCCAGCTCCCGGAAAGCGAAGTGGCCACGCGCCTCGGCGAGCTCGGACGCGAGTTGCACTACGCCGCGCGCGGCATCGATCCGCGTCCGCTCATCCCGCGCGCGCTGCCGCCCGATTTCCGCGAAGGGATGGACCTCGAGTGGCCGCTCGTCGCGCTCGATCCGTTCCTCTTCATCGCCAACGCCGCGCTCGACCGCCTGACGAAACGGCTGGAGATCCAGGGCTTCGCCTGCCGCCGTCTCGAAATGACCTTGACGCTCGAGCCCGACGGCTACGACGCGCGCGCCATCGACCTCCCCGCGCCGACACGCGACGTGAAGACGATGCTCACGCTGATCCGCCTCGACCTGGAGAAGAAAGCGCCCGGCGCGCCGGTCATGGGCTTCGCGTTCGTCGCCATCCCCGACCGTCCGCGCCGCGCGCAGTTGTCGCTCTTCGGCCCGAGCGCGCTCTCGCCGGAGAAACTGGCCACCACGATCGCGCGCCTGATCTCCATGCTCGGCGAGGACCGCGTCGGCATGCCGCGGACCGTCGACGGCCACCTCCCCGACCGCTACGCCATCGGTGCATACAACCCGCCCCCGCCCCCCGACCTCTCGCGCCCACCGAAGAAAAGCCGCGGCCTCGTCGCCGCCCGCGTCTTCCGCCCTCCCCTTCCGATCGAAGTCGTGCGCAACGACGAAGCCTTCGTCGCCATCAAAAGCGACGGTGACATTAACGGCGACGTGCGCGTCTCGTCGGGACCGTGGGAGGCGGAGGAAGGGTGGTGGAAGGAAGCACCGAACTTTCGGGAGTACTGGGATGTGGAGCTGGAGAAGGGGACGTATCGGATCTATCAAAACGACGGGTGGTTCGCGGACGCGAGGTACGACTGATGAACAAGTCGGACTCGATGCGCATCACCTACGGCCCGCCCCAATCCGGCTCCTACGACGGCCTCTCCTGGATGCACGCAGCGCAGACGCAAAAGCCCGAAAAACAACCAAAGCACGTCAAAACCCCCACCCGCCCCTACGCTGAGCTAAGAGCCGCGAGCTCCTTCTCCTTCCTCGAAGGCGCCACTCTCCCCGAGGACTTGATCGCCACCGCGGCGGAGCGCGACGTGCCGGCGATGGCGATCGTCGATCGCAACGGGGTCTACGGCGCTCCTCGTTTCTACACTGCGGCGAAGAAGGCCGGAGTCCGTGCGCTCGTCGGCAGCGAGCTGGTGATGGACGGCGACAGGCGCATCACGCTCCTCGTCGAGAACCGCACCGGGTACAAGAACCTCTGCAAGCTGATCACGGCCGGCGCGATGCAGCATCCGAAAGGGGAAGCGCGCTACACGTGGAAGCTGATCGAGGAGTACGCGCAGGGGCTGCACTGCCTCACCCGCGACGACGAAGAGACGCTGCAGAAGATCGCCGGCATCTTCAAAGGGCGGACGCATGTCGAGCTGCAGCGGCATCACATCCGCGAGGAAGAGCATCGCAATCAACTGCTGATGTCACTCGCGCGCAAGCTGCGCCTGCCGCTCGTCGCGACGAACGGCGTCCGCTACGCGCAGCCGGCGGAGAAGGAGCTGCTCGACGTCCTGACCTGCATCCGTGAAGGTCAACATGTTGACAAGGCGGGCCGGCTCCTCGGCGTCAATCGCAATCGTCACGTGAAGAGCGCGGCGGAGATGTGCGCGCTGTTCGCCGATCTGCCCGAGGCCATCGACGGCGCGTGGGAGCTGGCGAACACGCTCGACTTCACGCTCGCCGATCTCGGTTACCAGTTCCCCGACTATCCGCTCCCGCCCGGCGAGACCAACGACTCCTTCCTCCGCAAGATGACGTGGAACGCGGCGAAGGTGCGCTTCCGTCCGATGACCGCGCGTGCCCAGCGGCAGATCGAGAAAGAGCTCGACATGATCCAGAAGCTCGAGCTGGCGGGCTACTTCCTCATCGTCTGGGACATCGTCCGCTTCTGCAACCGCGAAAAGATCCTCGTGCAGGGACGCGGCTCCGCGGCCAACAGCGCGGTCTGTTACGCGCTCGGCATCACCGCGGTCGATCCGGTGAAGATGGATCTGTTGTTCGAGCGGTTTCTGTCCGAGGAGCGGGGGGAGTGGCCCGACATCGACCTCGATCTGCCGAGCGGCGAGCAGCGCGAGCGCGCCATCCAGTACGTCTACAAACGCTACGGCGTGCACGGATCCGCGATGACCGCCAACGTCATCACCTATCGCGACCGCTCCGCCGCGCGCGAAGTCGGCAAGGCGCTCGGCTACTCGCAGGAGCAGGCGGACAAACTGTCGAAGACCGTCAGCACCTGGAACTTCGGCGAGATCCAGGAAAAAGTCGAGTCGCTGCCGGGCGAGCTGGCGAAGAGCGGCTTCGATGCCGACGACCTGCGCGTGCAGCACTTCATGCGGCTCTATTTGCAGATCCAGAATCTGCCGCGACACCTCGGGCAGCACTCCGGCGGCATGGTCATGGCCAAAGGCCGCCTCGACGAGGTCGTCCCGCTCGAGCCGGCGGCAATGCCGGGCCGCGTCGTCATCCAGTGGGACAAGGAAGACTGCGCCGATCTCGGCATCATCAAAGTCGATCTCCTCGGCCTCGGCATGCTCGCGGCGATCGAGCAGATGATCCCGACCATCCGCACGCACGAGAACATCGACGTCGATCTCGCCCACCTGCCGCAGGACGACAAACGCGTCTACAAAATGCTCAACGAGGCCGACACCATCGGCATGTTCCAGGTGGAGAGCCGCGCGCAGATGTCGTCATTGCCGCGCAATGCGCCGAAGACGTTCTACGACATCGTCGTGCAGGTGGCGATCATCCGCCCCGGCCCGATCGTCGGCGGCATGATCAAGCCGTTCTTCGATCGCCGCCAGGGGAAAGCGCCGGTCGAATATCCGCATCCCTGCCTCGAGCCGATCCTCGCGCGCACGCTCGGCGTGCCGCTGTTCCAGGAGCAACTGCTGCGCATCGCCATGGTCGCCGCAGGCTTCACCGGCGGCGAGGCGGAGGAGCTGCGCCGCGCGATGGGCTTCAAACGCTCCATGCAGCGGATGGTCGAGATCGAGAAGCGCTTGCGCTCGGGGATGAGCGAGCGCGGCATCGACGCGGCGGCGCAGGACCAGATCGTCAAGTCGATCACCTCGTTCGCGCTGTATGGCTTCCCCGAATCGCACGCCGCGAGCTTCGCGCTCATCGCCTACGCCAGCGCGTACCTCAAGGCGCATCACCCGGCGGCGTTTTACATGGCGCTGCTGAACGCGTGGCCGATGGGCTTCTACCATCCGGCGACGCTCGTGAAGGATGCGCAGCGGCATGGAGTGAAGGTGCTGCCGATCGACGTCAACCGGTCGGGATGGAATTGCCGCTGGGAGGATGGCGGCGTGCGGCTGGGGATGCGATTCGTGAGGGGACTGCGCGCGACGGCGGGACAGAAAGTCGAAGAGGCGCAGCCGTTCGCCTCGGTCGACGACCTCGCGTGCCGCTGCCGCCTGCGCGACGATCAACTGACGAAGCTCGCCGACGCCGGCGCGCTCGCCTCGCACGGACTGACGCGCCGCGCCGCGATGTGGCAGGCGGCGCGGGTGGCGCGGGATGCGGGCGAGTTGTTCGCGGACGACGATGCATCGGCGAAGTCACCTCTTCGCGACATGACCGCCGTCGAAGAGACGCTCGCCGATTACCAGTCCGCCGAGATCACCACCGGCCCTCACCTGCTCGAGCATTTCCGCGCGCGGCTGAAGCAGGACAACGTCCTTTCGGCCGCCGAGCTGAAGCACGTACCGAACGGCAGCCGCGTCACGACCGCCGGCGCGGTGATCGTCCGGCAGCGGCCCGGCACGGCGAAAGGCTTCGTCTTCCTGACGCTCGAGGACGAGACCGGACTCTCCCAGGCGATCGTCAACCCGCAGCTCTTTTCCGAATGGCGCTCGACGATCCTCGGAAACTCCGGTCTGATCGTCGAAGGAATCGTCCAAAACGGCGAAGGACAGGCCTCCGTACGCGCCGAGCGCTTCTGGCCGCTGGAAGGATTGCATGAGGTGCAAAGCTATGATTTCCACTAGGATTGCGCCCGCATGAAACTCTCAGCCACCGAACAGCAGATCCTCGCCGATGTCGACACGGAAGGTCTCCACATCGAGATCGTCAAGCCGGAGAAAAAAGGCTCGCCCGCCTGGGCGTACTCAATCGGCCTGCAGAAGACGATGCAGCAGCCCGACATCATCATCTTCGGGCTCCGTCCCGTGACCATGCAGCAGTTGATCGGCAACGCCGCGGAGCGGATGCGCGAAGGCGTGGCGTACGCCGACGGCCTGGAGGATGAAGAGCTGCTGCAGGGATACACCTGCGTGTTCAAGTCGGTCCGCGAGATCTGGTACGACGTCACCGTCAAGCACGCCCGCTGGTTCTACGGCGGCTCGAACTTCCCGCTCCTGCAGCTCTACTGGCCCGATCGCAACGGCAAGTTCCCGTGGGATCCGAAGTGCCAGCCGGAAGTGCGGGCCCTGCAGCCGCGGCTGCACGTGGCGGACATCGAAGCGTCCGGCGCGGCGTGGCTACTTCCCTAGTTCATTCCGAGCGCAGCGAGGAATCAACGGTGCAGCCGCGAGGCTCCGGCCGGTTCGCCGCGGCGCCGCCGATGATCCCTCGCTGCGCTCGGGATAAACTGATGCCATGACGTCCAACCCGCTCGTCCCCGTTCCGGTGGTCGAGGAGCAGCAACCCGCCGCGCCGGTCCGGACGCGGCCGTCGAACGAAGAGATCGCCGCCTGGATCATGATCGGCGTCTTCATCGTCTTCATCCTCTTCCGCCATCTCGTCCCGGGACTGGTGGCGGGTCTCGCGCTCTACCTCATCCTCGACCGCGTCTCGCATTCGTTCGCCAGGCGGATGCCGCACACCACTGCCCGCCCGCTCGCGCTGGCCACCGTGACGCTCATCGCCGGTGGCGTCTTCGTCGGCGTCATCGCCCTGGCCGTCACCTTCCTCCGCCGTCACGCCGACAACATCCCGGCGATGATGACCAAGATGGCGGAGATCCTTCAGTCGACCCGCGCGTGGCTCGGCGGGTACGGCGAAGACGTGATCCCCGAGGTCATGACCGATGCCGAGACGCTGAAGCTCGGGGTGGTCGCGTGGCTGAAGGAGCATGCCGCGACGCTGAAGCTCGCCGGCAGCACGTTCAGCATGGGACTGGTGCACATGCTCATGGGCACCCTGCTCGCGGTCATGGTCTTCTTCCGCCACGTCACGAAACACGATCACGACCGCGGTAAGCTCGCCGAAAAGCTGACCGAGAAGGTCGACCGCTTCAGCGATGCCTTCGCCCGCATCGCCACCGCGCAGATCAAGATCTCCGCGGTCAACACGACACTCACCGCGATCTACCTGCTCATCATCCTGCCGATGTTCGGCAAGCACGTGCCGTTCGGGACGACCATCGTCTTCGTGACCTTCATCTGCGGACTGATCCCGGTCCTCGGCAACCTGATCTCCAACACCGTCATCGTCGTCCTCTCCCTCGGCATTTCGGTCGGGACGGCAGTCGGCTCGCTCGTCTTCCTCGTGCTCATCCACAAGCTCGAGTACCTGATCAACTCGCGCATCGTCGGCGGCGAGACCGACTCCCAGGCGTGGGAGATCCTGCTGGCCATCCTGATCGGCGAGACCGCCTTCGGCGTCTCCGGCGTGGTCATGGCCCCCATCATTTACGCTTTTTTGAAGCGTGAATTACGGGAGCGTGGACTGGTCTGACCGATAATACGGGGATGCTTCGGTCCATCTCTGCCCCGATCCTCGTGCTATCGCTCTGCTCGCCACTGGCCGCGGAGACGATCTCCGGTACGGTCTACCTCGACCCGCCGGCCCTCGCGGTCCGCGCCGATTTCACTCCCACGGCGGCAACCGTGAAGCTCTATCGCGACGGCGGCAACGCGCCGGTCGCGGAGACCACCACCACGAACGGCCGCTACGAGTTCGCCGGGCTTTCCGCCGGGACGTACGAGGTCGTCGTCGATTCCAGATCGATCGGCAAGCAGGTCTGGGCCGAACAGACTTTCGGTCCCGCCGGCGCGATCTGCGCGCAGACCGACGGCACGACGCGGACGAATTTCTTCGAAGGCACCTGCGTCGGCGGACGCTCGCTCGCTTCGGACGACGCGTCGTCGCTCGCCACGTCGGAGCATGTCGCGCGCGTGCAGAGCGGGACAGCGAACGTCGACTTCGCCTTCAGCTTCAACATCGTCACCTCCATCGTCGACGCGGGCCAGGGCTCGCTGCGGCAGTTCGTTCTCAACGCGAATGCCCTCCCCGGCCCGAACGCGATGCGCTTCGTGCCGCTGACGCGCGCCGTCGCCGCGGCCGAGAATGCGTCGCTCGGCCTGCCGCCGCGCTGGTGGACCATCGCGCTGCAGTCGGCGCTTCCGGCGCTGAGCGACGCCGGCACCACGATCGACGGCGAGGCGCACAACATCCTCTCCACCGCCTCGGTCATCGACGTCAACTCCGGCCGCATCGACGAAGAGCCTTATCTGCGCAAGGGCGAGCGCCAGGACCTGCCGCGCGAGGAAAAGCCGGAGCTCGAGCTCATCGCCGCGGGCGCTGAAGGGATCGTCTGCGACGCCGCGTGCACCATCCGCGCGCTGGCGATTCACGGCACGCCGAACGCGATCGTCACCCGCGCCGACGCCACGATCGAACAGGTCGTCATCGGCGCGCACGCCGACGTCGAAGACGCGCCGAAGCACGGCAGCGTCGGACTGCAGGTCGAAAAGGGGAAGGCCACGCTCCGCTTCCTCTACGTCACGGTGCAGGACACCGCCGGCATCGCGGTCGCGGCATCAGGCGCGCGCGTCGACGGCGATTACGTGCAGGTCCTGCGCTGCGGCACGCCGACCTCCGGCGCCGGCATCGCGCTGCTCTCCGACGGCTCGACCTTCCGCCATTCGCACGTCTCGGCGAACGAAGGCGCCGGCATCATCATCGGCTCGCCCGACGGCAAGCAGCCGGCGAGCGTGACGGTCATCGAAGACTCCGTCATCAGCAACAATCTCGCGGGCATCGTCCTCGCGCCCGGCTCCGCGCGCAACACGATCGCCCGCAACCAGATCACCTGGAATCGCATCGGCGGCGTGGTCGCGGCGCCGTACGCCGGCAATCCGCCGCAGGAGAACCGCATCACGTCGAACGTCTTCGACGAGAACGGCGGACGTCCCATCGCGCTGAACGCCGAAGAAAAGCGCGACATCCTCGCGGAGGCCATCGGCACCTGCGCCCGGATCGACACGATCGCCAACCACGGCATCGGCGCGCCGGTCATCAACAGCGTGGAGCGGTCCGACGACACGAAGACGGTCACGATCACCGGCCGCGCCTGCCCCGCGCAGATCGTGGAGCTCTACCGCTCCTACGTCACCTCGGAGATCCGCAACGCGAAGGACAACTCGCGCATGATCCGGAAGACGGTCAAGGGCGAGACGATCACCATCGAGGAGCAGCAGCTCGACGCCTATCCGTCGATCGGCGAGTTCAATTACGTGACCTCGACCGTCGCGGCCGCCGACGGCTCATTCACCGTGACCTTCCCCATCGAGCTGGTGGAGAGGACGAAGCGCGCCGCGAAGTCGGACGACGTGATCATCACGAACGAGCAGGCGCTCTACGGCAGCGAATCGGACCGCGCCTACTCCGCCATCGCCATCGATCCGCAGGGCAACACCTCGGAGATGAGCGAGCGCACGCGAGTTAAGTTAAGGACCTGACCCTTAACTTAACGAACGCGCGACGCATTGCGAACCACACCGGGGACAACCGCCGCGCGCGGACCCGTCCCACGATCGCGCCGGCGGTGAACGGCTCGTCGTCCCCCGGCGCGTTGTCGCCGCGCGTGACGAACCACCCCTCGCGCGTGATGCGCACGACGCGATGCGCGGTCAGGCCGCGCGACAAACGCGCCAGCACGACGTCGCCGCGGCGGATCGTCGCGGGATCGACGCGCTCGACCTCGAGCAGGTCGTTCGAGCGGATCGACGGATGCATGCTGTCGCCGCGCGCGCGAAAGCGGGCGGCGTTGCCGGTGGCCAGCACCTCCTCGATCACGGTGGCCGCGTCGATCACACAATCAGCTCCAGCGCGGCGCGGTCGAGCGTGAAACGGAGCTCGCGCACCGGCACCTTCGACACGATGCGCTCCAGCATCGACATCGTGAACTCGATCGCCTGCGCGTCGTGAAACGGCGGGAACGTGCAGCCGAAGAGCCGCGCCACCGCGACTGCCGGCGGCAATTCGCGCAGCTCGTTCTCCTTCGCCTGCGTCAGCAGGTAGACGCCGGCCAGCGGCGCGCGCGACGCCGACGCCAGCTCCGCCTCGCCATGCCACGGCGTGCCGTGCATCCAGAGCCGTCCAGCCTCTTCGCGCACGATCACGCGGTCGTCGCTCACGATCTCGCGCGCGTCGTCGCCCCACATCCGCGCGATCGTCGTCTTGCCGGCGCCCGACTGTCCGACGAAGAGATGTCCGCGTCCGTCGTGCGCGACGATTCCGCAGCCGTGCAGCTCGACGCCGCGGCCGCGCCCGAGGAGATTCGCCATGAGGACTTCGTCGAGCGGATACTCGAGCGGGTTGAACGGCCGGGTGAGACTCACGCGGATCGTGCCGCGGGTGAAATCGCGATTGAACGTGGCCACCGAGTACGGCGTCTTTCCGACGACGTCCGTCTGGCATTCGATGCGCACGCCGTCGCCTTCGGCGTACATACGCCAGACGGCACCCGATTCGAACAGCAATGCGCCGCGTGGAGGTTCGTACTGTTCGAGGAATGCGACGTCGAGATCGACGTCGGCCTGGGCGGGCTCATCGACGAGGAAGTGCGTCACCGGCCCTTCGAAGCGGCAGTTGACGCGCGGATCGTCGCAGCGGATGCCGATGGTGAGGCCGGCGATCCGCAGAAACGTTTCGGGCATCCGATCAGGAGCCGGGGAGCGAGCAGGGAGACGGCGACGAGCACTGGCCCTGCGTCGACCCGCTGGCGTGCTGCTGCTTGCAGAAGCCGAGCACCGCTTCTTCCGCGCGCAGCGGAAAGCGCTTCACCACCGGCTTCTCGTACTGCTTTCTGTTGTCCGCTTCTTTCCTGTTTTCCATTGATCTCCTCGTTCATCTCGCGTGGCTGGAGCACGCGCCACAACTGCCTGTCGAACACGATGATGCCGGCTGCACGAACGGCATCGCCGCGCGCGCCGCCTGCAATTCGCTGAGATTTTTCTCCCGCACCGACGCCGCCATTTCCTCGATCTCCTCGCGATGCGATCCGTCCGCGCAGTACTCGCACTCGCCATGCTCCGGGACCGGAATGTCGAACACGTCGGCGCGCAGATGGGCGACGCGGCAGAGGAAATCGACCGGCGCTTCGGGATCGCCTGCTTCGAGCTCCGCATTCGCCGCGCAGGAGCCGCAGAATGATTTCAACGCGCAGCGGGTGCACTTCGTGATGCGCGTCGCCTTCTTCTTGCGCACGGTGCGCAGGAACTGCTCCCAACCTTCGCGCACCGACCCTTCCTTCACGTTGTACTCGTCGACGTGCGACAGCACGCAGATCGTCATGTTGCCGTAAGGATCGATGGCGAACGAGTTCACGCCGCCGCCGCAGTTGTAGACGTTGCCGAGCTCCCCTTCCGGCGGAGGCGTGGGAACGAATTCGCGCGCCACTCTGCGGAACTCCGAGACGCGCGTCGGATCCTCGAGGTCGAGAGCCACGATCTCCGCCGGCGTCAGCCGCACGGCCAGCGGACTCTGCGAGCAATCGATGCGCGGATTCATCATCCCGTCGAACTTGAACTGCAGTCCGAGGCCGTCCGCGATCTCCTTCATCATCCCGAGCTCGTGCACGTTGATCGACACGGCCACCGTCTTCAACTTCAGAGGCAGATTGCGATCGAGCAGCAGCTTGATGCCGCGCATGCACTTCTCGTACGAGCCGGGGATTCCGGTCAGCTTTTCGTAGGTCTCTTTCGTCGCGCCGTACAGCGTGATCTCGACGGCGAAGGGCGGATATTCGACGAGGTAATCGGCGATCCGCTCCGTGATCATCGTGCCGTTCGTGAAAAGCGTGACGAAGAAGCCCTTCGTCTTCGCGTAGGTGTAGATCTCGAGGAAATCGTGGCGGGCGAAGATCTCGCCGCCGCTGAGCAGCAGCCACATGCAGCCGAGCTCCACCAGCTCGTCCATCACCCGCTTCAGATCGGCGGTGGTCATCTCGCGCGAGCGAGCCGCCGTGTCGTTCATCGGCAGGTTGTTGTAGCAGTGGACGCAGGTCAGCGGGCAGCGGTCCGTGACCTCGATCGTGCCGTTCACAGGCAGTTGCAGTGAATAGATCCTGTTGTGCAGCTCGTGGCTGAATTCCTTGTACGTCCCGTTCTCGATCACGCTGTCTCCTTCTTCACGAGTGAAGCCAGTTCCAGTGATTCGAGAAGCTCGTTGACGTCGGTCGAGGCCGTATCGCGGTCGACCTCGAACTCCGCGCAGATCGCGTCGACGATCGCGTCGAGCGAAACGGCCTGGTCGAGCAGCGCCCAGATCCGGGCCGCGACGGGCGACAGAACGAAAATCGACTCCAGATCGCCGACGCGGTTCTTGATCGGAACGAGGATCGATTCGCCCCCTACCTCGCGGCAGACGACTTCGTTGGAACGCTGATAAACCATGGTCGGAACCCGAGTCATGATGACACGCGCATCCTTTCGAATCAAATCGTCACAACGCTGTCAACTCTTGCAGCGAGAATGAAATCCGCGCGGGTGACCGATTGCGCGGAATGCGTCCAGGTGACCACCTGAACCCTTCCCCACCCCAGCGTGATCTCGGGGTGATGATCGAGCTCCTCGGCGATCGCGCCGATGCGGTTCGTGAACGCCAGCGCCTCCGCGAAATTGGCGAATTTGTACTCCCGCCGCAGGTCGTGCGCGTTGTAGTAGACCCACCCCGCCTGCAGGTGACTCATCAGCGCGCGGATCTCGTCGTGCTCCAGCGGCGTGCGGTCGAATGCGAGCGTTCCCGACACTCCGCGCGCGTAGGAAGCGAACGCCTGCGGATGGACGAAGTGGCGGAACGCCTCCTTGCCGTTGACGTAGATCACCGGCACGTCGTCGGTGAACTGCCGCTGCAGGTCCGGATCGTCGTCGATGTCGACTTCGATCAGCTCGACGTCGACGCCTGACGCGCGGATCGCGGCCTTCGCCTTGTCACAAAGCGGGCAATCACGGCGCGTGTAGAAGGTGACCTGCATGCCTTTTCCGAGGATACACTCCGCCCGATGCGACGAAATGTGCTCGACCTCACCAACAAAACGGTATTGATCACCGGCGCCTCGCGCGGCATCGGACGCGAGACGGCGCTGCAACTGGCGGAAGCCGGCGCGCTCCTCGGGCTCAACTACAACCGCAGTTCCGATGCGATCCGCTCGCTCGTGGCGGAGATCGGCGACGAGCGCTGCGTCGCGATCCGCGCCGACCTCGGTGATCCGGTGGAGACCGAGGCGATGATCGACGCGATGGTCCGCCGCTTCGGCCGGATCGACGTCCTCGTCAACAACGCCGCGATCTTCGACCTCAACCGGTTCGAGGACGAGGACTACGACGCCTGGCAGCGCGGCTGGCAGCGGACGTTCCAGGTGAACGTCTTCGGCGCGGCGAATGCGGCGTACCTCGCGATGCGCACCATGCGCACGCACGGCGGCGGAAAGATCATCAACGTCGCGTCACGTGCCGCGTTCCGCGGCGAGACGGAGTTCGCGGATTACGGCGCGTCGAAGGCCGCGCTGGTGAACCTCACCCGCTCCATCGCCCGCGCCTGCGCCAGGGACAACATCGTCGCAAGCTGCGTCGCGCCGGGATTCATCGAGACCGAGATGGCGCACGCGGAGCTCGCGGCGCATCGGCAGGAGATCGAGGGACAGATCCCGCTGCGGCGCGTCGGGACGCCGGCGGACGTGGCCGCGGCGATCCTTTTTCTCGCCTCGCCGCAGGCCGATTACCTCAATGGTGTGACGATCGACATCAACGGCGGCTCCTGGTTCCACTAGCGCCGATTCTCGGCACTGAACTCGCAGTTTGAGTAGTCGATGTCCATGCTCCTCGTACTCGTCGTCGTCGCCGTCGGAATCGCACTCGCGATCGCTCTCGCCTACGTCCCCATGCGCCTGCTGATCGCCCAGATGGCGAAGAATGTTCAGCAATTCATTCAACGCCAGCGCGACCGGCGGCAGATGTCACGGGAAACCCCCGACAGGCGGAAAGTGCTCTAGCCGCGCTTCTGAGCCACGGCCGACTTCAGCGCGCTCAGCAGCTCCTCGTCGACGGCGATCCGGCCGTATTTTTTCCAGACGATTTTGCCGCTCCGGTCGATGAGCACCGATGTCGGGATGACGGTCGTCTGGAACACGTTGGCCAGCTTTCCTTCCGGATCGAGCGCGATCGGATAGGTCATCGAGTTGTCGGTGACGAACTTCTGCACCGCTTCCTTGCCCGACTCATCGAGGCTCACGCCGACGACCTTGAAGCCCTGCGCGGCGTACTCGTTGTGCAGCTTCTGCAGCTCCGGAATCTCGTCGCGGCAGGGGAAGCACCAGGTCGCCCAGAGATTGAGGAAGACGACATTGCCGCGCTCGGCAGCGACGTCGAACGGCTTGCCGTCGAGGAGCTCCGCCTTGTACGCGGGCATCGCCGAGCCGACGGCGGAATCGGTGGCGGTCGCCGGCGTGACGGGAGGCGGCGTGTTCGAATCGCCGCGGCTCACGGCGCCGGTAGCGCCCTTCGACGCCTGCCCGGGTTGTGCTGTCTCGTGCTTCTTGCAGCCGGCGACGATGATCGCGATCACCGTCGCGGCGAGGAGTGTCTTACGCATGCGCGCATTCTCGCATCAAAGGCCTTCACCCGGTTTCGTCGGCACCATCTGCAACGCGTCATTCACACGATTGAAGTAGTTGAACAGCCCCGCCATCGCGGAGATCTCGACGATCTCCCCTTCGTCGTAATGCTCCCGCAGCCGCGCGAACATCGCGTCGTCTATCCGATGGGCGTCGATGGTGAGCTGCTGCGCGTACGCGAGCGCCGCCTTCTCCTTTTCATCGAACGGACCGCTCTCAAAATCGAGAATCTGCTCGAGCTGCGCATCCGTCGCGCCGTACCGCGCAGCCTGCGCGGTGTGGGAGGCGTTTCAATAGTGGCAACTGTTCAATCGCGAGACGAGCGTCGCAACCAGCTCCTTCGTGCGCACCGCCACGGTGCCGGTGCTCGTGACCGCGTTGAGGTGCGCGACCATCGTCTTCAGGATCTCGGGCCGGTGTGCGTAGACGCGGAACATGTTCGGCACGTTCCCACGCGCCGCGCCGATCTTCGTGTAGAGCTCGCGGACGTCGTCGGTGACTTCGGTCTTGTCCAGTCGTTTGATTCGCATACGAAAAAAGGGCCCGCTTGCGCGAGCCCTTCTGCTTTCTGATTGCTGATGTCTGCGTTACTTCTTCTCGTCCTCGGGCTTGCCCTTCTTGATGACCTCGGGCTCCGCGACGGCAGCGGCGGTGGCATCGGCCGTGGCCTCGACCGCTTCGGCCTTGGCGTGGGTGATGCCGACGACGACGCGCTCCGAGTCATCGAGGACCTTCACGCCCTCGGGGAGCTTGAGGTCCGAGATGCGGTAGTAGTCGTGGACGCCGAGGGCGGTCACATCGACGTCGATCGTATCGGGGATCGCGCCGGGGAGACATTCGACATGAAGGTCGCGAACCTGCCAGTCGAGCAGTCCGCCTTCCTTCACACCGATCGACGTGCCGGTCAGGTGCACCGGGATCGTCACGCGCACCACCTCGTCCATGACCACGCGGACGAAATCGATGTGCGTCATGCGGCGCGAGATCGGATCGATCTGGATGTCCTTGATCATCGCGTGCCGCTGCTGATCGGTGCCCGACATCTTCAGGAGGAAGATGGAACGGACGCCATGCTCGCTCTTCTGAATGAGCTCGCTGACCGACTTGCGGTCGACCTCGATGGCCACCGATTCCTTGTGTCCACCGTAAACCACGGCCGGGACTTTGCCCCCGGCGCGCAACTTCTTCGCGATCTCCTTGCCGGAGCGCTCGCGACGCGTAACTTCTAAAGTGACCTCAGCCATGAATGATGCTCCTCAGACGTAATCCGAACAGAACTGGTAGAAAGGGGTAGCGGGTAAGTTTATTCCACTGAATAGATAGCAGATAGCGGATAGCAGATAGCAAAGGTTTCCGGGCTTCTTTGCTATCTGCTGTCCGCTATCTGCTATCTCGGCAACTACATCTCAAACAACGAGCTCACCGAATCCTCGTTGTGAATCCTCTTGATCGCCTCGCCCAGCAGGTCGCCGATCGAGAGCGTCTTGAGCTTCGAGCAATCCTGCTCCTTGTCGGCGGTCGGCATGCTGTTGGTGGCGACGACCATCTCCAGCTTCGAGTTGTTGATCCGCTCGATGGCCGGACCGGAGAGGACGGCGTGCGTGCACGAAGCGGAGATCGACTGCGCTCCCTTGGCCATCAGCGCCTCGGCAGTGTGGATCAGCGTTCCCGCCGTGTCGATGATGTCGTCGACGATGAAGATGTTCCGCCCTTCGACCTCGCCGATGATGTTCATCACCTCGGTGCGATTGGCGGCCACGCGGCGCTTGTCGATGATCGCCAGCGAGGCGCCGAGCCGCTTGGCGTAGGCGCGGGCGCGCTCCACGCCGCCGGCATCGGGCGACACGATGGTCAGGTCTTCGAGCCCGAGGGTGCGGAGGTGGCCGACGATCACCGGCGCGGCGAAGAGGTGGTCGACCGGGATGTTGAAGAAGCCCTGGATCTGCGACGCGTGCAGGTCGAGCGTCAGCACGCGATCCGCGCCCGCCTTCGTGATCAGGTCGGCGACGAGCTTCGACGTGATCGGCACGCGCGGCTTGTCTTTGCGGTCCTGACGCGCGTAGCCGTAGTACGGCAGCACGGCGGTGACGCGGCTGGCGCTCGAGCGTTTGAACGCGTCGAGCATGATGAGCAGCTCCATCAGGTGATCGTTCACCGGCGGGCAGGTCGGCTGGATGATGAAAACGTCCGCGCCGCGCACGTTCTCGTCGATCTGCACGTAATTCTCGCCGTCGGAGAAGCTGTAGAGCGTCACGCGCCCGAGCTCTATGCCGATGCGCGCGCAGATTTCCTCCGCCAGCGAGGCGTGCGCGCGTCCCGAAAACACCTTCAGCGGACCGTACAAGCGGGCGTGATTATAGGGGATGATCGCCACGTGTTCGAGTTGCATCAAGTGATGCATCATCGACGTATCGAGTCATGCGCACGACCATCAATCTCGACGACGCTTGATTGAACTGGCTCAGCGTGTAACAGGAACGCGCGAGCGGACCGCGCTGATTCATGAAGGCCTCCGTGCTCTCATTGCCCGTGAAAGCGCTCGCCGCCTCGCTCGCCCCGGCGGCACCGACCCGCACGCGAGAGCTCCGAAGCGACGTCGCCCGTCGTGATTCTCGTCGACACCTCCGTCTGGATCGATCACCTTCACAAATCGATTCCGCTGCTCGTCGAAGCATTGGAACTCGAGAGCGCTCTGGTCCACCCATTCGCCGAGGTGCTTCTGGCGTCGGCCCTGCTCACCGAAGAGGCTCCTAGCCAACCGACAATTCTCAAATGACGCGGAAGCGGCCGGGCATCGCGCGCGATACCAGTGTGCGATGGGGTGCAGACGCACAGACAGGAGTGTCTGTGCCACCCAGCAGCGCGCCGAGCACCTCGTACGGATCGCACGGCCAGTCGACGATCGTCTCCTCGTCGCCCATCAACGCGAGCTCGAACTTCGCGACGCTCGCGATCAACTCATCGCCGCGCGCGATCGCCGATTCGAGGAACGCGCGCGACAGCTCCTCGATGAACGGCGACGAACACTCCACCGCGTCGAGCGCCTCGTCGAAGCGGCCGCGCGCTTTGAGAATCGCGCTCGTGAGCCGGCAACTCTGACTGAGGCGGAAGACGCGCCAGCCGCGGATCGTGTCGCGCGTGACGGCCAGTCCGATCGCACGGCTCGCCTGCTCGATGTACGGATCGTTCGCGACCGCGCCGTACGCGATCAGATCGCGCATCGCGCGCTGGTGCTCGGCGAGGTTCATCCCTGCACCACCTCGCGTACGCGGCGCAGCTCGTTCGCGATCGTCTCGACGCCGGTCGGACCGACGTACGGGCCGAGCATCTCGAAGATCACCGCTTCGACATTCGCCGTGCGCGGGAGGACGTCGCGCAGCATCGCCAGCGTCTCGTCGCGCGTGACGCGCGAGTGGACGTCGACGCGCAGTCCGCGGTCGATCGTCCCGTTCGCGATGTGGATCTCGCGCACGGCTTCGAGGTCGAGCTCATCGAGGAACGCGCTCGACGTGCACAGCCCGTTGTGCACATCACATTCGAGGTTGTAGACGTCGAGGATCACGCCGCAGCCGGTGCGGCGGACGATCTCGTTGAGAAATCCGGCCGCCGTGAAGTCGCCGCCCGGATCGGGAAAGAGATTGACGACGTGCTCGAGGAGGAACGACCTGGCGTATCGCCTCTGGATCGTGTCGACGCGCGAGCAGATCAGCTCGAGCGCCTCCTCCGTGCGCGGCGGGACGAGCATCGTGCCGAGGTTCTCGCCGCCGACCGTCGTGTATCCGAGGTGCTCGCTGTGCCACGCGACGTCGAGCGACGACATCAGCTCGTCGACCAGCGCGAGGTAGCTCTCGTTCATCGCGTCGGCCGACGCGATCGAGAGGCCGACGCCGTGGATGGTGAGGCGCGCGTGGCGGGCAATCGCGCGCAGCTCTTCGATGATCTCCCCGGGAATGACGACCCGTCCGTCTCGGATCGTGGCGATCGCGTCGGGCGTGACCTCGACGACCTCGGCGAGCGGCAGCACCGTCTCGACGAAGCGCGGGTCACGCTCGACGAAGCGCGGGTCACGCCCTTCGTAATTGATTCCGGTCGCGATCAACGGATGGACGTAGTGAACCCGCCGACGTCGAACGGCTCGGGATCGCCGCCGTGGATGAGGATGTCGATGCCCAGCAGTCCGCAGCCGAGACATCCGTTCAGCTTGAAGATCTGCTCCAGCGCCTCATGCACCTGCTCTTTCTTGACCGGCGTCCGTCCCGACGCCGCGAGCCTTACCGTCTTGCCCGAGATCTTCGATGCTGCTTTGGTCGTGGCCATACACACACCTCCATAGAGAAGGATTGACGGCAAGCAATTTCCGTACCGTAGTAGCCAATTTGCGATGTACGTCACACTCGCATCTCAGGATTGATGGAGAATCGTGCCGAGGGAAAGAAGTCATGAAACGAATCATTCTCGCTACGTTTGTTCTGGCGGTTCTCGCCGCGCTTCCCGCTCGGGCCAGTGAATCGTTCATCCTCGACATCCCGATCCGCTTCAACGCGAATCAGGAGACCGGCGACGTGAAGGTCCTCCTCGTGCTCGGCTCCGCGCCGGCCGGCGCCCAGCTCGTCGTCAACGGCAGCACCACACTCAACCTCGGCGACACGACGACCGTCGCCGGCGACTCCGTGTCGTTCAACACCGGCACCGGCAACTCGGTGCTCATCGACTACAAGCCGCTGTCGAATTTCACCGGCGACTTCTGCCAGGGCGGCAGCGCGGTCGAGAAGCAGATCCCGATGCGCTTCTCCGGCGCGCAGGACGTCACCGGCTTCCGCGTCGCGACTTACATCGTCGCCGCGCCGAACGTCGAGTGCTCGCAGCCCGCGAAGCACACCGGCGACACGCCCGCGTTTCTCACGCCGGTCGACGACGGCGTCGCACTCGCGCTCGTCGCCGACAACCTCGGACGCTTCACCTACGACGTCACGCTCGTCCTCGACAAATCGGGCAGCATGTCCGAGCTCCCGCCCGGCGCGAATGCCGGCCCGACCAAGGTCGAATATCTGAAGTCCGCCGTGCAGGCATTCGTCGGCAACTGGGAAGCGCTCGATGCACCGAGCGGCACCACCGACTACTCCGGCGACCGTCTCAGCCTCGTCTTCTTCGACTCCACCGCCGTTTCGCAAACGCTCCCCGGCGCCGACGCCCCGGCGAACGTCTTCCTGCAGCGCGGCGGCAGCAACGCGTGGGACGCGGTCATCACCGCGGCGAACGGACTCACGCCCGGCAGCTCGACGTCGATCGGCGGCGGCATCAACGAAGCGATGTCGAAGTGGAAAGCCGATCCGAAGAACGATCTCTCCGTCGTCGTCGTCACCGACGGCAAGCAGAACACCGCGCCGCTGATCTCGCCCGCGCCATCCGGATTCCTCGGACTGACTCCGGTCGCCGGACTGCCGCAGGAGCTGCGCAAGCGTTTCATCCCGATCCAGACCATCGGCTTCGGCGCGCCCGCGCAGGTCGATGAAGATCTCCTCCGCAACATCAGCCTGGAGACCGCGGGCGTCGCGTGGCTGCACATCGACGGCACGACCGTCTTCGACACGTTCGCGAACACGCTCATCGCGTTGCTGAAAGGCAACACCGCGGCGCTCGGCAAGCGCTTCCACGACACGATGAGCGGTCCCGGACCGAGCACCACGTACAACGTCGTCGTCGACCGCTCGCCCGCGCGCGTCGTCTTCTCGCTGCAATGGGCGCCGCCGCTGCGCCGCGTGCTCGACCTCGACGCGTTCCGTCCCGGCGACGTGTCGCCCTCGGCGCCGAATTCGACGAAGAAGCTGCCGCAGGCGACGATCAAAGGCTACGACCTCAAGGCCTCGGACGTCGGCGTCTGGCGCGCGCAGGTGAAGCGCGAGCCGAAGACCGACAACGTCAACATCCCGTACACGCTCAACGTGATGTTCCTGGAGAAGCACCTCGACTTCCAGCTCTCGCTCGATGCGTTCCGCCCGACGACCGGCGAGAAGCTCGGCGTCCGCGCGATCGTCGACTGGGACGGCAAGCGCCTGCCCGGCCTCCCTCCCGGCTCGATCCGCGCCCGCGTCTTCCAGCAGCAGCAGGCCCTCGGCACGATCCTGCACAACACGCCGCGCAACACAGACCGCGTGCCGACATCGGTCGGCGGCGATCCCGTCTCCCCGCTCGACGCGAAGATCTCGTCGTTCAAGGGACGGTCGCTGACGGAGCGGATCGAACAGAAGGAAGTGGCGTCGATCATCCTCAATGAAGAAGCGCCGGGCGTCTACGCCGCGTCGTTCGATCAGACGTCGATCCCGGGCAGCTACGCCTTCGAAGTCATCCTCGACTGGAAGACCGAGCGCACCGGCCACGTGCATCGCGAGGAGCGCGTCGAGCAGTCGGTGAAGCCGCGCGTCGATCGCGCGAAGACGACCGTCACGACGACGCTGAACGCGAACGGGACCTACACCGTCACCGTCACGCCGCGCGACAGCTTCGGCAATTTCTTCGGACCGGGCTACGAGTCGCTCATCACCGCGCGCCTGCTGACGCGGGGCGCCCTGCGCTCGCCGCATCCGACCGACGCGAATCTGATCGGCGTCTATTCGTGGCAGGTGAGCGACGTCCCGCGCGGCGAGACGCCGGTGCTCGACATCGTGGTCGATGGAGTGAGTCTCACGCCGCGCAGGGAGTAGTCATTCGATCCAACGCACGAACACGCGCCACGTAGCACCGTAGACGCGATCGTTCGTCCGCCGTGTGTACGCCAGCGCGGTCAGTCCGCTGCCCGCGCTGCGTACGATCGGCGACGACTCCTCCTGGCTCGTCGCTGCCGCAAGGAATTGATCGGCGAGCGTGCCGTCGGGAGCGATGCGCGCGACGTGGATGTCTTTTCCGTCGGACCAGGCGGCGATCCAGTAGCGGCCATCCCACGTCGCGGAGACCGGCACGTCCGACGGCAATTCGGTCCGCGCGATGATCGCGGCATTGGCGTCGAGATGGATCGCCTGCGGCGGCGCCACGACGAGCCAGCCGTCCGGCCTCGACGCCACCGTGACCGGCAGCCCGTCGACGCCGAGCTCCGTCACGTCGCTCAGCTTCCCGCCGGCGTCGCGCGTGGCGATGAGATGGTTCCACTGGAAGATCAGCAGGTATTCGTCGCCCCGGCCGCTCAGTTGTCTGAACCCGATGGGGATCGGAAGCGGCTGATCGATCGGCGTCAGGTTGAACGTGAAGCGTTGGAAGTACGACTGCTCGTTCGAGCTCCAGACCATCGCGCAGTCGTGCGCGTTGCAGCCGATCTGCTGCACCGACGCCGGCAGCAGCTCGGTCACCAGGACCTTCTTCGCAACGAGGTTCCCGCCGGCGTCGAGCAACGCGCCGAAGATGGAGAACGAGTTGTTGAAGAACTCGGCCCACACCGCGACCGTGTCGACGCCGTTCCACGCGTACGCGGCGTACGGCTTCGCGCCGGGATTCGTCACCTCGCCCAACCGTCCGTTCCGGTCGACCGACGCGCTGAAACTGTCGCTGAGGCTCGACCAGATCACGCGCGCCGATGACGGCGTGACGACGAGGTCGGACAGGAACTGGCTCGCCGCCCGGCGCGTGAGCAGCTCCGTCGTGCGGGTATCGAGATTCACCGCGTAAAGGTTGCGCAGTGCCGATCCCGTGGTCGGCACGCCCGTCGGATAGACGCCGATGAACCTGCCGTCGACCGCCGCTATCGCATCCGCCTCGGAGCCGGGAACGAAGCGATTGTCGGTCCACCAGATCGCGGGCTCCAGCAGCCGCTCGTCGATCACTTTTCGATCGGCGGCGAGGCGCATCTCGTACAGATCGAAGGTTCCGCCGCTGTAGCCGGAGCGGAGGAATTCCTGCCAGACGATCCGGTACTCGGAGCCGTTCCAGCCGATCGCCGGATAGACCGACGAGACCATCGACGACTCCGGACGATGCACGATCGACGGCGCGCCGACCGTGCCGTCGCTGGAGATCGCGAACACGCTCACGCCATCCGCGCCGGCCGACGCGACGATCCAGCTCACGCCGTTCCAGACCGCATCGACGTCACTCCGCGGAAGCGCGCCGCCGGTGACGTTTCCCGCGTCGTCGATCACACGGTAGTTGTCGGGCCAGAGCACGAGCACTCTCGACGGCGAGGCGACGACGCGTCCGCGCGACATCGGAAAACCACTCGTTCCGAGTGCGATCCGCTTCTCGACGGCACCGTGCGACACGATCAGCGCGGTGATCGAATACGCCCCTTCCGGCGTCAGCGCGGAGTAGACGACGACGTTCCGGTCCATCGCCACTCGCACGTTCGCGTTGCTCGTCTCCTCGAGGTCGACCGGGATGCCGACGCGGCCGTCGGTATCGATCTCGGCGAGACTGATCACCGTCCCGCGAAGCATGGCGACGACGTACTTCGTCCCGTTCCACCAGACGTCCTGCCCGTTGTCGATCAGCGGAAAGAGATCGAGCGCCTTGCCCGACGCATTCACGCGCACGGCGCCGTGCGGCCAGACGACGAGCGCCTGATGCGGCCCCGCGGCGACGCGCGGACGGTCACCGCCGAAGTCTCCCTCGTACGTGATGCCGGAGACCGGGATTTCGGTCGAGAGCCGCGGCGAGCCGGGCGGCATCGGCCGGTTGACGACCGAATGCCGCTGGGCCGCGAGCGGGAACGCAAGCAGTGTCGAAATAGCGAGGAGGAAGCGTTTCATCCGCAAACAAATACGGCGCGTTCGCTCGCGGCGTTTGAATCAGCGGAAACGCAACTGTCCGGTCCGCTCGTCGATCTTCACCGGCGCAGTCGGCGTCGCGCCGATCTCCACGCCGCGCACGGTGTCGTGCAACGGCTTCTCCGCGAAGTCGACGGCCAGCGGCTTCGTCGCCGACTTCGCCGCCGTGCGATAAACGCGGCGATACGTCCGCTGCAAGCGCTCGTGATCGCGATACGTCGTGAAGGCGCCGAAGACGATCGGGATCAGCAGCACGGCGATCGCGATCGTGCGGCGCTCGATCGCGAGGATCACCAGCATCAGCGCGACGGGGATCAGATAGAGCCGTCCGATGAAGTTCAGATGCGACATCAGCACGCCGTTCTGGTACGGCATGATCATCGCCCAGTAGAGCACCGCGGTCGCGACGATCAGCGCGACTGCCGCGGCGATCAGCTTCGGCCTTCGCAACACGGCGATCGAGATCAGCAGAAAAACAAAGCCGATGACGCCGGGACCGCTCCCCTTTAACGTCTGCCGCCAGAAGCTCTCCGCGAGATTCATCAGCGTCGGCAGGAAGAGCTTCACGTCGAAACCGTGCACGTCGGACGATGAGCCGAACGCCACGATGCGCGAGCGGAGAACGAAGTAGATCGCGCCAAGAATCGCGGCGGGGATCGCCGTGGGCAGCGCGTTGCGGAACGTGATGCGGCCCGCGGCGAGGAGCAGCAGGAGAAACGGAAACGCCAGCGCCGCGGTCTCCTTGCAGAAGAAGGCGACGCCGAACACGAGGCCCGCTTCGAGGAACCATTGCCGCGACAGCAGGTACGCGCCCGCCGCGAGCAGCAGCAGTGCCGACGCGTCGAAGATGTTCGCGTACCAGCCGGCGGCGATCACCGCGGAGCCGGAGAAGAGCAGCGCGACAGTGAAGACGAGATCGCGCACGTCATCGCGCTCGCTCCAGCGCTCGATGGCGCGCGTGAAGAAGAGCGCCGCGCCGGCGAGCATCGCGATGTCGATCGCGCGGAGGATGCGCCAGTTCACGCCGAAGTCGCGGATGAAGTGCAGCACGCCGACGCAGATCAGCGTCGGCAGCGGACGCCAGAAGCCGAGCGATTGCGTCAGGACGAAGTGGATCTTCCAGCCGAGCGGATGCGCCGGGTCGCAGAAGGCGAGCATCCCGTTCGTCTCATCCCAGACGTCGGCGATCATCAACCGGATCATCAGCGCGATCCAGACGGCGACGATCGCGAGGGTGGCAATGCGGACGCGGGTCACGGCGCGCATCGTACAATTTCCCGACTTGCGAATCGTCCCTGCGCTGCGACCTCTGCACTGGAGCAAAAACCTTCTGGTCTTCATCCCGATCGTGCTCGCGCATCGGGTGGCCGACTCCGCCGCGCTCGTCCCCACTTTGATTGTCTTCGCCGCGTTCTGCGCCGTCGCATCGGGCACTTACCTGATCAACGACTGCCGCGACGCGGAGTTCGATCGCGCGCATCCGAAGAAGAAAACGCGTCTCGTCGCCTCGGGCGCGCTCAGCCTGCAGGCCGCGCTCGTCATCGGCATCGTCCTCGTGCTCGGCGGCATCGCGGCGGCGTGGTTCGCCTCGCATCGCGCCGCGCCGTTCGTCGCCGGCTACGTGCTCCTCTCCCTCCTCTATTCATTCGCGCTGAAGCGCTTTCCGATGGTCGACGTCATCGCCCTCTCCGCGTTCTACGCCATCCGCGTGCTGGCGGGCGGCGCGGCGGCCGGCGTCGAGGTCAGCGACTGGCTGATGGCGTTCTGCACGTTCCTCTTCATCTGCCTCGCGCTGCTCAAGCGCTACGCCGACCTGCGCCATCTCGCCAAACGCGGCGAGAGCGCGGGCGGGCGCGGCTACGTCGCGGATGACGCCGACCTGCTCCGCTCCATCGGCGTGGCGTGCGGGATGATCGCCGTGCTCGTCTTCGCGCTCTATCTCGATTCACAGACCGTGCGCCGGCTCTACGCGTCGCCGCGCCTGATGTGGCTCATCGCGCCGCTGCTGCTCTACTGGATCTCGCACATGTGGCTCCTCGCGCACCGCGGCACCGTGGAAGACGATCCGATCATCGTCGCGGCGAAGGACATTCCGAGCTACGTGGTCGCGCTGCTCGTCGCCGCGATCGCACTGGCGGCGGCATGAGCTACGAGTCGTGGGGCCGCGCGATCCCGTCGATTCCGAGTCACGCAATCCCCCTCTCCTTTGCCCCTGCCGCTCTCCCGAGTGAAGATCTGCTTCTGCCGTACGGCCTGGGCCGCAGCTACGGCGATGTCTGTCTCAACAACGGCCACACGCTCCTCGACACCGCGAAGATGGATCACTTCCGCCGCTTCGACGCGGCGACCGGCATCCTCGAATGCGAAGCCGGCACGTCGCTCGATGCGATTCTCAAAGCGGCCGTGCCGCGCGGCTGGTTCCTGCCGGTGACGCCCGGCACGAAGTTCGTGACCGTCGGCGGCTGCATCGCGAACGACGTGCACGGCAAGAATCACCATCGCGCCGGCACGTTCGGACGTCACGTCCGCTCGCTCGAGTTGCTCCGCTCCGACGGCTCGCTCCTCCGCTGCTCCCCGACCGAAAACGCCGAGCTCTTCGCCGCCACGATCGGCGGCCTCGGGCTCACCGGCCTGATCGTCTCGGCCGAGATCGCGCTGCGCAAGATCGAGTCGCCGATGATCGTCGCCGAACGCATTCCGTTCCGCACCCTCGCCGAGTTCGACGAGCTGTCGCGCGCGTCCGACGCGACGCACGACTATTCGGTCGCGTGGTTCGATTCGACGAGCGGCCGCGAGCCGCGCGGCATTTTCTTTCGCGGCAATCACGGTTCCGGTGGGGGCACAGGCGCCCTCGCCTGTGCAAAGCCTCGCCGCCTCCCCATCCGCCTCTTCTCCCCCTTTCTGATGCCCCTCACCGTCCGCCTCTTCAACGAGGCCTACTTCCGCGCGAACGCCCATCCGCATCCGCAGACGCTCGCGTACGATCCGTTCTTCTATCCGCTCGACGCCGTCTCGAACTGGAACGCGATCTACGGCTCGAAGGGCTTCCTGCAGTACCAGTTCGTGATGCCCGGCTCGGTCGCCGAGGTCCTCGATCGCGTGGCGAAATCGCAGCTCGCGTCGTTCCTCACCGTCATCAAGCGATTCGGCTCGCTGACTTCGCCCGGCATGATGTCGTTCCCGCGCGAAGGAACGACGGTCTGCTTCGACTTCGCCGAAGGATCGCCGAGATTGCATCCGCTGCTCGAAGAGCTCGATCGCGTCGTGCTCGACGGCGGCGGCGCGGTCTATCCGGCGAAGGACTCGCGCATGTCGCCCGACACCTTCCGCCGCTCGTTCCCGCAATTCGAATCGTTCGCGAAATTCGTCGACCCGCGCTTCTCATCGACGTTCTGGAGGCGCGTCACATGAACATCGTCATCCTCGGCGCCACGTCCGCCATCGCGCAGGAGACCGCGCGCTGCTTCGCCTCGGAAGGCGCATCGTTCTTCCTCGTCGCACGCGACGCCGCGAAGTGCGACGTCGTCGCCGCCGACCTTCGCGCGCGCGGCGCCGCGTCCGCCGACGCGTTCATCGCCGACCTCGGCGATTTCTCGACCCACGCCGCGATCGCGAATGCCGCCCCGCAATCGATCGACGTCGTCCTCATCGCGCACGGCTCGCTCCCCGATCAGAAGGCGATCGACGACGATCCCGCCGCGCAGGCCGCCGCGTTCGAGCTGAACGCGACGTCCTTCATCTCCCTCGCCACCCATTTCGCGAACCGCACGAAGATGCTCGCCGTCATCGGCTCCGTCGCCGGCGACCGCGGCCGCGCCGCAAATTATGTCTACGGCGCCGCGAAGGCCGCGCTGCACACGTACTGCGAAGGCCTGCGCGCGCGCGGCGTCAACGTCGTCCTCATCAAGCCGGGCTGGATCGACACGCCGATGACGTCGCACATGCGCAAGAACCCGCTCTTCGCCAGCGCGCAGACCGCCGGCCGCCTCATCCACGACGCGATCGCAGCGAATCGCGCGGTCGTCTATGTGCCGTGGTTCTGGCGGTGGATCTCGCTGATCGTGCGGATGCTGCCGGCGAGATTCGTCAAGTTCTGACGTATTTTTTCGCCCCCCTCGGTGGACTCCCATGTATGAAGACTCTTGCAACGCTCTTCCTGGCCCTCGCCGCCACCGCCGCGTCCGCCGCCACACCGCACCTCGTCGGAAATCTCTCGCTCGGCTCGCCGGTGCGCGGCGCCAATCGCCAGTTCACGATTCCGGTCGTCCTCTCGACTGACTCGGACTCGATGAACGCCCAGGCGTTCTGTTTCCGACTCAAAGTCTCGACGCCGTTCGTCTCCGCGCACGTGCAGCACAGCGGTTTCACGGAAGGCCAGCCGGCCGTCTTCGAGTGGCAGCAGACCACGCCGCCCGCCTCGATCTCGTACGTCGTCGTCTACAACGAGCGCATCGTCCGCTTCACGCCCGGCGTGCCGGTCACCTTCGCGGAAGTGACGATCACGCTGCCCGATGACGTCACGTCGCCCGTGCGCATCGACTTCGACTCGTCGTCCGTGACGATGATCAGCACCGAGGACGGGCTGCTCTCCGCGACGATCGCCAAAGGCACCCTGGCCACGAGCGGCGTCACGATCGATCCCGAGCCCCCGAAACGCCGCAGCGTTTAAGTTAAGTTTAGGGGGTCGCATCTGGACAATTAACTTAACGCTGCGGCGTTAAGTTAATTGTCCAGATGCGACCCCCGGTATCCTTCTCCGCGAATGATCCGCACGATCACCGCGACCGAGTACGTGATGCCGCTCCGCGAAGGGGGCTCGCTGCCGGCGATCGTCGCCGGCGACGACGACGGCACGTACGTCGTCAAGTTCCGCGGCGCCGGCCAGGGGACGCGCGCGCTCATCGCGGAGCTGGTCTCGGGCGAGCTCGCGCGCGTGCTGCGGCTCCCCGTCCCGGAGATCGTCTTCGCCGAGCTCGATCCGCGCATGGCGAAGACGGAGCCCGATCCCGAAATCCAGGACCTGCTCCGCAACAGCGCAGGCCTCAACCTCGGGCTCGACTACCTCCCCGGCTCCATCACCTTCGATCCGATCGTCGGCCTCCCCGACGCCGTGCCGCCGCGGCTCGCGTCGTCGATCGTCTGGTTCGACGCGCTCGTGTCGAACGTCGATCGCACGGCGAAGAACACGAACCTCCTCGTCTGGCACCGCAACCTCTGGATGATCGATCACGGCGCGACGCTGATCTTTCATCACCAGTGGGAAGGCTTCGAAAAGCGGAGCCGCAATCCGTTTCCACAGATCGCCGAGCATGTGCTGCTGCGCTGGGCGACGGAGCTGGAGGAAGCCGACGCCGCGCTCGCGCCGCTGCTGACGCCGGAGCGGATCGCCGCAGTGATCGAGCTGATCCCCGAGTCGTGGCTGCACGACGAGCCGATGTTTCCGACGGTCGACGCGTACCGCGCCGCGTATCGTAACTACCTGATGCAGCGCCTCGAATCGCCGCGCACGTGGATGGAGGATGCCGTTCGTGTCCGAACGCTTCGTGTTTGACTACGCCGTGGTGCGCGTCGTCCCGCGCGTGGAGCGCGGCGAGTTCGTCAACGCCGGCGTGATCGTCTTCTCGCCGACCAGCGGCTTCCTCGAATCGCGCATCGAGCTCGATCACCAGCGCCTGCTCGCGCTCGCTCCGACGATCGACGTCGCGACGGTCGAGGAGTACCTCGCCTCGATCCCGCGGATCTGCGCCGGCGGCGACGAAGCCGGCCCCATCGGCTCGCTCCCTCAGCGCGCCCGCTTCCACTGGCTCGTCGCCCCGCGCAGCACGATCATCCAGACCTCAGCCGTGCATTCCGGCGTGCACGCCGATCCGCGCGCGGCGCTGGAGTCGCTGTTCGAGAAGCTGGTACGGAAGCCGAAATAGTTTTCGGCGAGGAGGCCCCATGGATCTCTCTCACATTCGGTACATCGTCAACAATGTCGACGAGGCCATCCCCTTCTACACGACGCACCTCGGCTTTCATCTCGAGATGCATCCCGCGCCCGGCTTCGCTCTGCTCAGCCGCGGAGTGATCCGCCTGTATCTCAATCAGCCGGGAGCCGGCGGCGCCGGCGCGGCGATGCCGGACGGCACCATGCCCGCGCCCGGCGGCTGGAACCGCATGCAGTTTCAGGTCTCGGATCTCGCCGACACGGTGGCGAAGCTCCGCGCGGCCGGCGCGCATTTCCGCAACGACATCGTGCAGGGCGTCGGCGGCAAGCAGATCCTGCTGGAGGATCCGTCCGGCAATCTGATCGAGCTGTTCGAACCGGGACAGCAATGATCGAAGCAGTCCGCGCGCTCTACCGCTCCCTGATCGCCGGCTGGAACGCGGGCGATGCCGTCGCGATGACCGCCGGCTTCGCCGACGAGGCGCACATGATCGGCTTCGACGGCAGCGAGATCACCGGCAGAGATCGCGCGCGGGAGTACCTCGCGTCGATCTTTGCGGATCACAAAGTCGCGTCGTTCGTCACGCTCGTCCGCGACGTGCACGAGATCGCGCCCGGCGTCGCGCTCCTGCACGCGCACGCCGGCATGCTTCCGCCGGGACAGTCGGCGATCAACCGCGCGACGAATGCCGTGCAGACGCTCGTCGCCGTCAAACACGACGGCGCGTGGCGGATCGTGCTCTTTCAGAACACGCCCGCCGCGTGGCATGGACGTGAGGATGATGTGAAGAGGCTCACCGCGGAGCTGCAGGCGGAAGCGGACTACCTCGCCCGGTTCGTGTGATCGAGCGCCGCGCGCAACGTTCGCACGAGCTTCAGCGCATCGTCGTTCGCCCAGAAGTGCATGAAAAAGAGGCGCGGCTCCTCATCCAGCATGTGGCTGTGCAACGCGGTCACTTCGATGCCGCCCGCGCGCAGGTCGCGGATCACCCGATTCACCTCCGACGCCAGCAGTACGAAGTCGCCGCTGATCGCCGCGCGGCCGTTGCCCGTGGGCTGGAAATTGATCGCGATCGCCATCCCCGCGGCGGGCGGGATCTCCACGCCGTGCTCGACGACGCGCTCCGCCCGAGGAAGGGCGAACTGGTATGCACCGCCGTTGATCCGGCCTGACCCGCCGAGAATCGCGTCGAGCTCGCCGGTGGGAAGATCGATCGACGTCGCGGGCGGGCCGGCCGGCGTGAACGGCGTCTTCGTCTTCTCCAGCGCGGCGCGGAGTGTGCGCGCCAGCGCGACGCCGTCGCCGTGGCCGCCGAAATGGAGGTACATCACGCGCGGCGACTCGCGGAGGAGGTGATTGTGAAGCGCGGTCTGCTCGATGCCGCCGGCCTGCAGCGCGGAGATCACGTCGTTGACTTCGTTCTCGGCGAGCACGAGATCGCCCATCACCATCGCATGTCCCGGAAGCTGGAGGAACGCGGCCCACGAGCCGAGGGCGAGACCGGGCGCGAGCTGAACATCGTCGACGCGCACGGCCAGATCCGTACGGGGAAAGCCGACCTTGTAGACGTTGCCACGCTGCATGCTTCCGCTCTTGCCGAGAGCGGCTTCGACGTCTTTCCAATCGGCCCGTGGCGGAGCAGGAACCGCCGTGGCGCACGCGAGAGCGAGCATCGACAGGGCAAGCAGCGAGAGATGATTCTTCATGACCATCGATTATCGCTCGATCTAGCACTTGCTAGTCATAACTAGCAGTTGCTATATTCGCTTCGCGATGCTCGAAAACAACACTCGCCTCCTCCTGCTCATCGGCGCGTGTGCGCTCCTCTGGTCGTTCGAGGCGCTCTGGCCGCTGCAGCACTACCGGCCGGCGCGGCTGCGGCGCATGCTTCCGAATGTCGCGCTTACGGTGCTCGTGGTCGCCGTCAATCTCGCCCTTTCCTTCCTCACCGCTGCCGTCTCCGGCTCGGGGATTCCGGGAATGCCGTTCCTCGCGAACGCCGTCATCGGCATCGCGGCGCTCGATCTCGCCACGTACGCCGCCCACGTCGTGATGCACAAGTCGGCGTTCGCGTGGCGTTTCCATCGCGTACACCACTCCGAGAACGAGGTCGACGTGACGACCGCCTTCCGCCAGCATCCGGGCGAGACGATCTGGCGCGTCGCGTGGCAATTGCCGCCGGTCTTCCTCCTCGGTCTCCCCTTCAGCGTCGTCGTGCTCTACCTGACGCTCTCCACTCTCAACGCGCAGCTCGAGCACGCGAATCTGCGCCTGCCCGGACGCATCGACCGCATCGCTCGCCTGCTCGTCGTCACGCCGGACATGCACAAGGTCCATCACTCGCGGCTGCAGCGGGAGACCGACTCGAACTACTCCAACATCCTGTCGCTCTGGGACCGGCTGTTCGGCACGTACACACGCGACGCCGACGTCGCATCGCTGCGCTACGGACTGGACGGCTTCGACCAGCCTTCGACGCAGACTCTCCGCGGCCTCCTCGGGCTGCCGTTCACGGTTTGAGCCTGATGTGCCGGAACGCCACCGGTGAATTCGCATACGACTGCAGGCCGATGAAGCCGTTGGCCAGTGCACGATCCGCATCGGTATTCGTGTAGTCGGTCGTCTGCACGAACGGCGTGCCGTCGTCGACGTTGCGCAGGCTCACCACGTACCGATTCGCGCGTACGTCGATCTCCAGCTCGTGCCATTTCCCGGCGATGAGCGCGGGCGGCGGGGTGTAGAGCTGCCACGCTGCTTCGCCCGGATCGCCGGCCGGAATGGTGTAGATCGCGCCCGTGCGGTATTTGCGCTTGCCGTCGGGACGTCCCTGGTCGTCGATCTGCACCTCGAAGCCGGAGTGCACGGCGGTCCACGCGCGGTTCGGCCGGACGTCGTCGCCGGCGTCCTTCATCCGCTTCGCGATCACGGCCGTGGGAGCAGCAAGCGGATCGGCGAACCGGACGAACACGCCGGAGTTGGTATTCGCATCGAAGATCCGGAATTGCAGGCGAAGCGTGAAGTCGGTGAAGCGTTCGAACGCGTAGAAGAGAAGACCGAAATCTCCGCCGCCGTACGTCACGATCTCGCCGTTGATCAGGGCGAAGCCGTTCGAGTCCTTCGGGCTGACGCGCTGCCACTGGCTGAACGTCTTCCCCGTTCCGTCGAACAGCACCTTCGTGAAATCGGCTTCCACGGCAAGCGCGGGCGGCTTGCGCAGCACGTTGTTCGTCAGCAGATCGGCGGTGCGGCGGCAGAGCGCCACGCCGGTGAGCATCGGGTTCGGCGAGCCGATGGTCGGGAAGAGCGCCGGACCGGCGACGTAGCAGTTCGTGGTGTCGTGAATGCGGCCGAAATCGTTCGTCACGCCGTCCGCCGGTTGCTCGCTCATTCTCAGCGTCCCCGCCTCGTGATGGGTCGTACCGAGAAAGTCGCGCCGCTTCCCGTGGGCGAGCAGCGCTTTCAGGTCGTCGGCCGTCGCATTCGCCGGAACCGGAATGGTTTGATTGGCGGTCAGAATCTCGAACGGCATTCCGTTCGCGAAGAGGAGCGCGACGTCATCGGCGCAGCGGTCCATCGCATCCCAGACCTTCGCGTCGTCCTGGGTCTGCTTGCTCGCGCCGGGCTGAAGGTTCTTCGAGTTTCCCAGTGCCACGAATGCCTTCGGCCGGTTGAAATCGGTGTCGCCGGGCGACACGGCGAGCGAGATGCTGCTGTCCGGATTGTGCGGCGTCATCTCACCGATGCCGCGGATCGTGATCACGACGTGCGTGTCGTTCGACTGCTGCATCGTGGAGAGCTGATCGATGTCCGGAATCTTCTTGAACAGCTCCGCCTCCGATTCGTTGCCGAAGCGCGTGAGGCCGGAAGCGGTGATCTGAAGGTGAAAGTAGTGATCGACCCCGTCGACCGCGAACTTTCCTTTCACGAAGAGAGCAGAGACCTGGAGCGATTTGAGATCCGGCGCCGTGAGGACATCGAGCGCTTCGCGGCGAACGCGGATGTTGAGATTCGACCGGAGGTGCGCCATCAGGTTGCGCCCCATCCGCTGCGCGGCGCGGCCGGCGAGCGAGTCCTTGAACGTCGTCAGCGCCAGACGCGTCGACTCGATCGTCCCCAGCGCGATGATGGCGACGCTCTCGCCCCCTTCGGGATTCGAGGCCAGCGGAATCTCGATGCTCTGCCCGCGGTGAACGGCGCGCACGCCGGTCACGCGCACCCAGCCGTCGGGCTGCGTGGTGGTGATCAGTTCCTGCACGTGCGTGCTGCCGAGGACCATGACGCGCTTGCGAGCGTCCGGACCGGCGCCCGTGCCGTCCGCTTCGGCCGACGCCACGCGCGCGGAGCGGATCAGCAGCGGGACCGCGCTGAACTTGTTGAACGGAAACTGTCCCGGATCGGTCGCGCTCTGCACCGCCAGCGGCGCTTCGACCTTCAGCAGATCGCGCGCTTCAGTTTGCGTCACCGTGCTCGACGCGGGGAGCTTCAGCCAGTCCCGCAACTGTTCGGCGGACGGCAACGCATTTCCGTGATTTCGCTGATAGACGCGGACGCCCGGATGATCGGGCAGCGCCGCGGGCGGCATCGTATGCGCTGGTGGCGTCGCGGCCGCGAGACCGGCGGCGAGGCGTTTGCGCATCGCCTCATGCAGCGGACCGAAGATGAAGTCGTTCGTCCACGAGACGCCGATCTGCTCGCTCGCCTGCAGGAAGTAGCCGTCGTCGCGCAGCCCTTTGATCGCATTCGCAGGCCAGCCGTGCATCTCGTCGTCGGTGTCGTTGTGCAGCAGCTCCGGCGACCAGCCGCCCCAGGTGAGCGATCGTCCTCCGAGGGCGTGAATCAGACCCTTGAAATCGAGAGCCGCCTGATCGGCGACCCACGGAACGTTCATCGGCGGCTCGCCGCCGCCGAACGGCATGTTCTGCGTGTGCTCCGGGAGCACGAACGGACCCTGTTCCAGGATGAGAATCCGCCGCGAGCGCCACTTGTCGTTCGCGAACAACTTCTGGGCGATGACCGAGCCGAACGTGCCGCCGCCGATGATGATCACGTCGAAGCCGCGCGAACGGCCGCCGACCGTCTCTTTCACGCTGGCGTCGACTTCCTCCCACGTGTTGCAGAGGTACCGCCCCATGTTGTCCAACGTGAAAAGCGTGAACTCCGCCGGCTGATCGGCCATCGTCGTTTCTCCATCGAGGTAGTGAGGGACGCGCTCGAAGCGTTTCACGCGAAGTGCATCCGATTGTTTGCGGTTCGCATTTCTTCGATGCGCTAGCCTCGTTCATGACCTTCACCCGCAGAACCGCCATCTCCCTCCTCGGCTCCGCCTCGGTCGGAGCGTGGCTACTGGCGAAAGAGTCCCTCGCTCCCGCCTCGGCGGAGCGGCTGGCGCTCATCGATTCCTTCCGGAAGCGCACCGCGGGATTCGACAAGAAGTTCGAGGCGCGCACGCATAAGAGCGACTGGGTGATGCCGTATCGACTGTTCAGACCTGCATCGCAGAAGAAGCTGCCGCTGGTGCTCTACCTTCATGGCAGCGGCGGCGTGGGGGACGACAACGAAAAGCAGTTGAGTCTCGGCAATGTCTTCGGGACGCTGAGCTGGTTACTGCCCGAGAATCAAGAGCGCTTTCCCTGCTATGTGCTCGCGCCGCAAACCGATCGTGGGTGGATTCGCTACGGCGAAAACTGGACCCCGATCGCCGGCTTCGGCGACGGCGCGAAACTGGCGCTCGAGATCGTTGACGCATTGCGTCGTGAGTTTCCGATCGACGGGCGACGCATCTACGTCGCCGGCCAGTCGATGGGCGGAGCGGGCGTGTGGAACATGCTGACCTTCCGTCCGCGCTACTTTGCCGCGGCGGTGATCTGTTGCGGCGGCGCGTCGGCGGACGACGGCAGCGGCTCGCCGCAAACGCCGGTGTGGAACTTTCACGGCGCTGCGGACCAGACCGTCCCCGTCTCGATCTCGCGCAATCGCATCGCGGCGCGGCGAAAAGCGGGAGGACAGCCGATCTACACCGAGTACGCGGGCGTGGATCACAACGTCTGGCAATGGGCGTTCACCGAGCCCGGCCTCGTGAAGTGGGTGTTTGCTCAGGCCGCGAGCGGCGCCGGCAAGTCGGTGTGATCGAGAGACGCCGTGACCGCCGCGAGCAACGTGTCGAGATCGAACGGTTTTCCCACCACGGCCGAGACGCGTTTGCCGGCCACGTCCGCGGTCACCTGATTCCGGTTCATCGCCGTCAGCACGATGACAGGGATGCGCAGCAGCGAAAGGTCGCGCCCTCGCTCGCGCAGGACGTCCCAGCCGGTCACGTCGGGCATCATCAGATCCATGATCACGAGGTCGGCATTGCCGGCGCGCATTTCGTCGAGCGCTTCCCTGCCGTTGCGCGCCTGCAGCGTTTGAAAACCGTGGCGGCGCAGGAACGTGGTGAGCAGCAGCCGGATGCCGGTGTCGTCATCGACGATCAGCACGCGGCTCACAACTGCTGTCCATCCTGCGGCAGAGACGACACGACGATCCACTTCTTCTGCAGCGCGATCTGCTCGCTATCGGCCGGCCAGCAATTGAGCGGCAGATAGAAATAGCCCTCGCCGGCCGCGCGGGCCTTGCGGAGCAATTCGGTCAGACTGCTGCAGCAGTTGCCGCTGCGGCGCACGTCTTTTCGTTCGAACTGAACGCCCGTGCGCTCGGCAACACCCTCAAATACACGGATCTCTTCGAAGTACTGCGTCGGAGCCATGCACAAAGACACTGCAAGATCGCGGCCTCATCGCTTTTGACCTCATTTCGGCACGTAGACAACCGAGCGCGAGCTCACGAGGTTCTTGCCGACCGCCGAGGCCCGATCCTCTTCGTCGTTGCGTGACGCGTAGAGCCGATCGCCGGAGATCGCCACCTCCCAGCGCTCCTTTCTCACGTTCTCCGCCTTCACGAACAGGAACGACGCGGAGTAGCTGGAGTCGCGCTCGGCGGCGACCGGCGTGCCGTTGCCGTCGATCCAGACGCGCAGCTCGATCTTCGGCTCGTTCACGAACCGGCTGCTCGTCCCCGCCAGCGTCGATTTGACCTTGATGCGCAGCAGCGTGACCGGCTTCCCGGCATGCGTCGCCGGCGTCTGCGCGATCAGCGTCGCGCCGTCGAGATCGTTCAGCAGCATCGCTCCGATGTCGAGCGCGTCGATGACGTCGAAGAGCGTCAGCGCCGCGAGCGCGGTGCGCGTCGGCGTGAGGTTCTCGGCGTTGCGCTTCTTGCGCTCTGCTTCCGCTTCCGCCTGACCGAGGGCCAGCGGCGCCACGCGGATCATCAGTCCGCGCGGACCGACCTCGGCTTCGAACGTCGTCGAGCCCGTGCGCGCCCCGGCCACGCCCTTCGAATCGCCCTTCACCTGCAGCGATCCGGAGACGATGAACGTCCCGTTTGCGGGATAGCGCTGCACGACGGTGCGCAGGTCCGCCAGCGGATCGGCGGCCGCCGGAAAGACGGCGAACAACAGCAGCGCGAGCGTTCGCAAACGGATGCACATGAAGGACATCCTCTCCTTTCCTGCGTGTCCGAAGCCAGCGCGACGAATGCGGACCTCGAATTGCAGTAGTTGACCAGCATGAAGGTCCAGAGTTCACTGTTTGCCCTTGGCTGTGCCCTGGCTCAGCTCGCCTTTGGGGTCGCTCCGGCCCAGGCCGCTGTAACCGACACGCTGCGAATCCAGATCCTGCTCGATCGCGCCCATTTTTCTCCCGGCGAGATCGACGGCCACTACGGCGGCAACACGCGCGAGGCCGTGGCCGCGTTCAACCAGGCGCGAAACATCAAAGGCCGCGCGATCACCAAGGCGACGTGGCAGGCGCTGAGCGCCGACACCGCCCCGGTCCTCGTTCCATACAAACTCACCGCGGCCGATCTCGCCGGTCCGTTCTTTGCCATTCCGGAAGAGATGACCGAAAAGGCGAAGCTGCCGGCCCTCGGCTACGAGAACGTCGCCGAAGCTCTCGGCGAAAAGTTCCACGCCAGTCCCGCGCTGCTGCGCGGACTCAATCGCGGGAAGAGGCTCGATCGCGCCGGCACGGTCATCCAGGTGCCGAACGTCGCGCGGCCGCCGCTCGCGAAGACCGCCGGCATGACGATCCGCGTCAGCAGGAGTCAGGGCGCGGTCGAGGCGGTCGGTGAAAACGGCGTCGTGATCGCGCGCTATCCCGCGACGATCGGCAGCGAGCACGATCCTCTGCCGATCGGCAACTGGAAGATCAACGGCGTCGGCTGGAACCCGACGTACCACTACAACCCCGACCTCTTCTGGGATGCAGAGGCGAAGGACGAGAAGGCGAAGCTCGCGCCGGGACCGAACAGTCCCGTCGGTCCGGTCTGGATCGATCTCTCCAAGCCGCATTACGGAATCCACGGCACGCCGGTGCCTTCGGCGATCGGCAAGACGACGTCGCACGGATGCATTCGCCTGACGAACTGGGACGCGACCGAGCTCGCGAAGATGGTCACGCCCGGCATGGCGGCTGTTCTGGAGAAATGATGAAGAAGCTGCTTGCGCTGGCCGGCGTCGCAGCCATCGGATTTCTGGCGTGGGTGGCGGCGGGGTCGAATCCGCCCGTCACCACGAAGGCGATGGGGGCGTCGGGCGCGCAGCTCGCTCCACGACCGGTTGCTGTTCCGGTTGCGGCTCCGGTTTCGGTTTCGGTTCCAGTTCCCGCGCCACAGCGGCAACCTGAGAGGTTGCCCTACGTGACGCCGTCGATGTACTCCGACTCACCGCGCCCGATGATCATTCCGGTCGCCGGCGTCGATCGCAGCGCGATTCACGACATGTTCAACGACACGCGCGGCAACCGGCGCCACGAGGCGGTCGACATCATGGCCCCGCGCGGCACGCCGGTCATCGCCACCGACGACGGCGTGGTGAAGAAGCTCTTCACCAGCGTGCCGGGAGGACTCACGATCTACGAGTTCGATCCCGACGAGCGCTACTGCTACTACTACGCGCACCTCGACCACTACGCCGACGGCCTGCACGAAGGACAGCTCGTGCACCGCGGCGAAGTCCTCGGCTATGTCGGCACTACCGGCAACGCGCCGGCAAACGCGCCGCACCTGCACTTCGCCCTGATCCGGCTCGAGGCAGGCAAACAGTGGTGGAAAGGGAGCTACGTGAATCCCTATCCGCTGCTCCGGTAGGAGTGCGGCAGCTCGCTGCCGCTCTGGATTGCGGCAGCTTGCTGCCGCGCGGTGGCAAGCCACCGCAATCCACAGCGGCGGCAAGCCGCCGCACTCCTTTTCTAATTCAGTCGTCGCAAGACGACTATCCCCACCACCGCAATCAACACCATCAGCATCGCCAGCGATCGCGGGTCGAGCATCGGGATGTTCGCGCCGGCGCCGAGAATCGTCATCGTGTACGGATTCGCGCCGATGCAGCCGTTCGCATCGGTCGCCTGGATCGTGAAATTGAAAATGCCGCCCTGCAGCGGCGCGCCGCTGATGACTCCCGTCGCCGGATTGAGCACGAGGCCCGGCGGAAGCGCGCCGGCGGACACGGTGTAGGCGTACGGCGCGGTCCCGCCCGATGCGGTGACCGCTTGCGAGTAAGGCGCCTGGGCCATCGCCGGCGGCAACGTGGCGGGGCTGAGCGTAATGACCGGACAGCCGGGGGCGGCAATCGTGACGGTGTACAAACGGCTCCCCGCGCAGCCTGTGGAGTCGGTAGCGGTGATCGTGAAATTGAACGTCGCCGCGGTCGCCGGCACGCCGGTGATCGCACCCGAAACGCTATTGAGAGTCAGCCCCGTCGGAAGCGCGCCGCTCGAAATCGAGAACGTGTACGGGGCCGTTCCGCCGGAGCCCGAAACGATCTGGTTGTACGCCGTGCCTACGCTGCCGTTGGGCAGTGTCGCCGGATTCACGGTGATGATCGGACAGAGCAGGACGCCGCATGTGTTGACCGTGTTCGTGTCGAGCGTGACCGCGCCGTTGCGCGCCAGCGTTCTGCCGTTCGTGTTCGCGCCGGTCGTGAGCGTGATGCTCGACAACGCGAGGATGTCGCCGGTGAACGACGTCCCGGTCCCGAGCGTCGCGGAGCTGCCGATCTGCCAGTAGGCCTTGTTGCAACTGTTGCCGCCGTTGTTGATCACGCTCACCGACGAGCCGCTCGCAGTCGTCAGCGTGCTGCCGATCTTGAACAGGAACAGCGCATTCGCATTGCCGAGGGCGTTGAGGGTCAGCGCGCCGGTCAATTGCGCGGAGGATGAAAAGCAATAGACGCCCGGCGTCAGCGTCAGGCCGCCGAGGTTCTGGCCGGTCAGATCAACAGTGCACGGCGTTGCGGCGATGTTGTTGTACGCGGTGGTGAGGTCGCTCTGCGCCTGCATGGCCACCGCGTCGTTGGAGTGGATCGCGCCCCCCACGACGACGCCCGGCGGAAAGCCGGTGACGGAGCTGCCGGGACTGACGCCGACGTTGCCGTTGACGGAGGTCGCGCCGGTGTTGGTGACGGCCGAGCCGCCGAGGACGCCGAAACTCTGCGCCGTCCCCAATGAGATCTGTGCGGTCAGAGGTGTTCCGGTGAATAGCAATGCAAGGGCAAATAACGGCAGGCAGGCGGTATTGCCACGCATAAAGGGCTCCTGTTTCGTTTGTCGTTGGTTGATCGGCACGAAGGGGCGTGAATTAAGAAGTTCGAATGAAGAATTGAGAATTGAGGAGGCGCTTCGCGCAGGCTCTCTGATTCTTAATTCGAAATTCGCAATTCTTCATTCACTCACCCTCGATCCCAAAATCTCACTTCCTGACTCGCCGCGCGCACATTGCACGGCTCACAGAGCCAGCCATGACTGGTCAGCTTGAACGGCCCGTCGTTCTCGTCGCGGAACAGCGTGCGCGTCTCGTGACACCAGTCGCAGCGCACCACGTGCGGGTTGCCGAATGAGGGATTGGCCTTGAGGATCGCGGCGGCGGTCTCTTTCTCGTTCGCCGCCAGGTCCTCGCTGCGATTGAGTTTTCCTGCTGTGGCACGAACAGCCTGTCTCGTCACGATTTGTCCTCCGATCTCCGCGATTTGCCGGCGCGGCGTCCGGACACGCGAAGGGGCAGCGTGACGATGAACGTCGAGCCGTGATCGATACCGTTGCTCTCGACGCGCGCCGTTCCTCCGTGAAGCTTCACGACCTGAGCCACGATGGCCAAGCCGATGCCGAGGCCCGGCATGTGGCCGCCCGCCTGCTGCGCCTGCTGGTACAGCTCAAACACGTGCGGAAGAAACTGCGCGCTGATGCCGGTGCCGTTGTCCGAGACCGACAGCTTCGCGTCCTTTCCAGCCCGCTCCAGCCGGATGTCGATGTTCCCGCCGATCGGCGTGAACTTGATGGCGTTGCTCAACAGGTTCCAGACCACTTGCATCAGCCGCACGCGATCGCCGCGCACCGGCGCGGGGTCGAGGTCGAGATTCGTGGTGAGATGAATGCCCCGGCCGGACGCGCTGAGATCCGTCATCTGCTCGGCCGACCTCACGACGTCGGCCAGATCGACATCCTCCATGTTCATCCTCAGCTTCTGCTCGCGAATCCGCGTGACGTCGAGCAGGTCGTCGATGAACACCCGCAGAAGACTGGAGCTCTCGTCGATGCGCCTCACCGCGTCGGGCGACATCTCGGGATTGCTCTTCGCCAGTTGCACCCATCCGACGATCGACGTGAGCGGCGTGCGCAGTTCGTGCGCGACCGTGCCGAGGAACGAGTCCTTGTAGTGGTTCGCCCGCTCCGCCTCGCGGAACAGCATCGCCGTGTCGATGGCCACCGCCGCGCGCTGCGACAACTCCTCGGCCAGTTGCAGGTCGACTTCGTTGTAGCGGCGCTGCGAGGATGAAAACGTCGTCGTCCCCAGCACCTTGTCGCGGACGATCAGCGGCACGCTGATCAATGACCGCACACCGAGCGCGCCGATCAACTGCATGATCCTGGCCTCGGGTGGAATGCCGGTGAGATCCGATTCCGCGATGTCGGTCAGCAGCACCGACTTGCGCAGCAGCAGCGCCTGCGGCGCGCCGGGCGCGCGCTCCGGCTCCTTGAACGCGACCTCCTGGAACTGCAGCGCGAGATCGCGCAGGACCGGATTGGCGTGGGAGACCGTGAGGTGGCGGATCGTGCCGTCGTCGTTGATCAGATCGACGGCGCACCAGTCGGCGAACGCCGCCGTCGACAGCCGCGCCAGCGACTCGAGCGTCGTCTCGTAATCGAGCGACGACGACAACAGCTCGCTCGCCTTGGAGAGCATGTCGGCCGCCCGCGTCGCCTCCTCGGCCACGAGCAGGCTGCGCTTCAGCACGTCGATGTCGAGCAGCGCGACGATCGCACCGTCGATGACTCCCGCCGACGTGCGATAGGCGCGAATGCGCAGCAGGCGCCAGACGCCCAGCGAATCCTGGACCTCGACGTCGGCGCCGTCGGACGTTTCCATCACCGCGCCGACGAGCTTCTCCAGCAGATTGACGTCGACGGTCGATCGCGCCTCGCGCAGCGGCCGCCCGACCGAGTCGGCGCGCAGATTCAGCAGCATGCCGGCCGTGACGTTGAAGCGGCGTACCGTCATGTCGACGCCGACGAAGAGGATCGGGATCTCCACCGCGCCGAGGAGGTTCTCGATGTCGTCGTTCATCCGCACCAGCGTCGTGTTGCGCAGGCGGAGCTCCTCGTTCAGCGTGCTCAGCTCCTCGTTCGCCGACTGCAGCTCCTCTTTCGCCGTCTCCAGCTCCTCGTTCGTGCTGCGCAGCTCCTCGTCGCTCGACTGCGCTTCTTCCGCCGCGGCCGCGGCTTCGTCGGCCACATGCTCGCGGTCGCCGATGGCGGCGGCCAGCGCCTGGCGCAGACTTTCGACCTCGCTCTGTCTGCCGCCCCTCTCCACGGCCGGCGGTGCGATCTGGAAGACGATCCAGCCGTGATCGTGGCGCGGCGACGGCACGCCGAACGGAATCACCTCGAACGAAACGGAGCGGCGATCGTCGCCGGCGCTGCTTTCCACGCGCCGCGCGGCCTGCATGGCAGGAGCGGCGGTGAGGCTCGCATGCAGCGCCCGCGGGATGACGTCGATCACCGCCTGCCCGCCGCTCGCCTGGCGCTTGCGATAGAGCAGCGGTTTCGTCGAGACCGCCGTCAACTGATTCGTCGCGGCCCGCAGATTCTCCGAGCTCCCCAGCATCAGGAATCCGCCCGGCGCCAGCGCGTACTCGAGCAGGGCCACCGCTTTCTTCTGCAGCTCCGGATCGAAGTAGATCAGGACGTTGCAGCAGGTCACGAGGTCGATCTTCGAGTACGGCGGATCGCGCGTCACGTCGTGCGCCGCGAAGACGCAGAGCTCGCGCAGCTCCTTCGCCACTTTGTAGCCGCCCGGCACGACCGTGAAGAAGCGCTCCAGCCGCTGCGCGCTCAAGCCGGCCACGGCGCGTTGCGGATAGAACGCGGCGCGCGCCTTGCGCAGCGACTGTTCGTTGATGTCCGTTCCGTAGATCGTGATCGGCGGCGCGTCGTCGCGCCCCTCGACGAGCTCCAGGAGCGTGATGGCGACCGAATAGACCTCTTCTCCCGTCGAGCAACCGGCCACCCAGATGCGCACGCTCTGCTCCGCGCTCCGCTCGCTCACGATCGCCGGAAAGACGATCGACTTCAGCGCGTCGAATCGCGCCGGCTCGCGGAAGAACGAGGTCACGCCGATCAGCAGGTCGTGGTACAGCGCGTCGACCGAGGCTCCGTCGTGCTCGAGCGAATCGGCATAGCTCGCCAGGTCGGCGTGGTTGCCGAGGAGCACGCGGCGCATGATCCGCCGCTCGATCGTGCCGCGTTTGAAATGGCTGAAGTCGACCGGATGCAGCGCGCGCAGCAGCTTGAAGATGCGCTCGAAGTCGGCGGCGCTCTGCTCCCCCTCTTCGACGTTCCCGCGCCCGGCGACGATCGTCACCTGCGCGGCGATCGCGGCGGGCGGCAGCACGAAATCGGCCGAAGCCGCGGCGGCCCGCGGCATCACGTCGAACTTCGCGCTCTCCGGACTCTGGGTGAACGTGATCCCGCCCGCGAGCTGGATGGCGCGCAGGCCGGCCGCGCCGTCGGCGTCATTGCCGGAAAGCACCACGCCGATCGCGTCGCTCTTCCGGTCGTTCGCCAGCGAGGTGAAGAACGTGTCGAGCGGACGATGCGGAACCGAGGACGTGCGAGGCTGAAGATGGAGGACGTCGCCCTCGATCGTCATCTCGGCGTCGGGAGGGATCACGTAGACATGGTCGCCCTCGATCTGCACGCCGTCGGTCACCTCCTGCACCGTCATGCTGGTCGCGCCGGCGAGGATGTCGACGAGCATGCTGTCGTGACGCGGATCGAGATGCTGGATCAGTACGAACGCCAGTCCCGTTCCGGCCGGGATGGCGGAGATGAGATCGATGAACGCGTCGAGACCGCCGGCGGAGGCGCCGATGCCGACAACGCGCACCGCGGCCACGCGGGTGGTGACAACCTGATTCGCCATTCGGTATGCCTCCTTTCGTGGAGCTACCGTCTGAGGGTGGAGTCAGTGGCGGGACGCGCGCGGCATCTTCCGGAGTGGTCGAGGCCTCGCTGCGCGTTTTTCGCGACCGGCTGGTCAGCCGTGTAACTGAATAACGATCACAGGATACGCCAGCATTTCCAATCCGGCAATGAATTCGTCATTACTTGACGCATTGGCAAGGGGCGTGCATCATCGCAAATCATGTACGGCCGGGTCCTCAGGCAGCTCCGGGAATCGAAGGCCCGCACCCAGGCCGAGGTGGCGAGGAGCGTGGGGATTTCACCGGCGCAGCTCGCCCGGCTCGAGTCGAATCAGCGCGGCCTCTACGTCGAGGACTTCATCCGCATCGCCGAAGCCCTCGGCGAAAAAGCGGGCAATCTCCTGCCAAACGACCTGGGCGATATCGGCCACCTGAAGCCGCTCATCGATCGCCTCGCCACTGTCCCGATCGAGCTGCTGCCGCGCGTGGCGACGATCATCGAAAAAGTCGTACGGCTCACGGAAGAAATATCCGCCGAGCCGCAGACACAGCGCACCCCGCGGCTCAAGACGCGCCGCTGAGCCGGATTAGAGCTGTTGAGCTGTTGAGCTATTTAGCTGTTCAGCCGCTCAACCGCTCAACCGCTTAACAGCTCAACAGCTCAATCGCTCAACCGCTCAATCACTCGTCAACCAACAACGAAAGCAGGCAACAATGGGTCTCCTCTGGTTTGTCATCATCGGCGCAATCGCGGGCTGGCTTGCCGGTCAGTTCATGCGCGGTCACGGCTTCGGTCTCCTCGGCGACATCATCGTCGGCGTCATCGGCGCATTCATCGGCAGATACATCTCGCAGGCCGCCGGCCTGGGGCTCGGCAGCGGCCTGATCGGCACGCTGATCGTCGCCTTCTTCGGCGCGATCCTCCTGCTCTTCATCGTGCGCCTCATCGCGGGCAGATCGGGACGGAGGATGTGGTCGTGAGTCCAACGGTCGTCTGCGAATCGAGAGCGCCGGGCTCGCATTGAAGACAAGACTATGAAGATCTACGTAGGCAACCTCCCCACCACCATCACCGACTCCCAATTGAACGCCCTCGCCCTGCCCTACGGAAAACCCGATTCCGCGACGATCGCGCGGCGCGCCGAGGGTGGTGTCTCGAAGGGATTCGGGTTCATCGAGTACAGAACGGACGGCGAAGGAATCGCCGCCATCGCCGGATTGAACGGCGAGATCGTTGATGGCGTCGCATTGAACGTGCACAAGGCGAATGCGCTGGAGATCCGGCCGTGGTCGGTGAAGGTCAGAAAGCGCTGATCGCAGCGAACGGGGCTGGACTTTTTGCGGCGCGGAGCGTTAACTGCTTAATGGAATTAGGTAAAGATTCAGGCACCGGTTCATCGCATGCGCGCAATCTTCATCAGCTATCGCCGGGAGGATGCCGAGGGACAGGCGGGCCGCTTGTTCGACGATCTCGTGCAGCGTTTTGGCGAGCAGGCGGTGTTCATGGACGTCGCCGGCATCGAGCCCGGACGGGACTTCCGCAAGGCTATCGACGAGCACGTCGCTTCCTGTGGCGTTCTTCTCGCGATGATCGGCAGAAACTGGACGGACGCCAAAGATGAAGATGGAAACCGCCGGCTCGACGATCCGCTCGACTTCGTTCGCCTCGAGACTGCGTCCGCACTGAAGCGCGACATCCCGGTCGTGCCGGTGCTGGTACATGGAACGCAGATGCCGCGGGCCGACCAGCTTCCCGCGGATCTTGCGGATCTGGCCTTTCGCAACGCCATCGAGCTGACTCACGCGCGCTGGGATTCCGACGTGTCGGTGCTGGTCAAAGCGCTCAGCCGTTACGTGACGCCATTGAAGGCGCGGGATACTGATCGCACTACGGTCGAGCGGGCGACTCCGAGTGCGCCACCGCCGCAGAAGAACAGATCGCTGATGGTAGCGACCGCGGTCGCGGCGACGGTGCTGGCAATCGCCGCCGGTGCGTATTTTCTCCGTCAGGAAACGGGGGCGACGTCTCCGGTGAAGCAGCCGACCACCGAGCCGGTCGCAACCACGAGCTCCACCGCCCCCCCTCCTCAAATCACGCCGGATGAACACGCGACGTCGTCGTCGAAACCTCCCAAGCCGACGGTCGAGCCTCAGGCGCCAGCGCCGGCCGAAGACGAGATCTCACGGCTCCGATCGCGCTGGCGCGTTGCCACGTTTCCACCGCCCAACGCCGGCGCGCTCGCGTTCACCATCCTGCCGGACGGCAATCCGGCCTGCGCCTCTTACGATCAGAGAAGGTGCCTGTGGGGAGTCGCTGTCGCCGATCTCGACCTCAGCAAGCTGCAGCCCCTGGCGTGCGGGGACATGCATCAAGCCGTATGGGGAGTGACAGGCTACGAGGACCCGAAGCACTGGTGCAGTCTTGCGAAGATCATCGCCACGGCTCAGTAGCGGGACGGCTGCGTTCAGAGCGGAAGGTCCGCGTACAGCACCGCGAGATCGAGCGTCGGCCCGGAAGCGAGTCGAACGTTCCCTTCTCGCACTTCGGAGTACTCCCAGGTGCCGGAGGATGTGCGGCGGAAGATCTCGACACGGGCCTCCTGGCTCACCAGGACGTACTCCTGAAGTGAAGCGATGCGCTGATAGTGCACCCACTTGTTACCGCGATCGCCCTTCTCGGTCGTGACCGAAAGGACTTCGACGAGGAGCACCGGATTCGTGATCGTGGTGCGCGCGGCGTCGTCCGGATCGTATTCGATCGGGCCACAGACCATCGAGATGTCGGGATACGTTGCGCGGCCTGTCGCAACGACTCGCACTCGCATGTCGGATGTGAACACGGTGCAGCCGGGCGCACGCGTGGTTTCCATTGCAGTGACGATCTTCGCGGCGAGCGCGCTGTGCCGCGCGGTTCCGCCGGACATCGCGAGTATTTCGCCCGCATCGAATTCGTACTTGGCCTCACTGTCGCGCTCGAGCAGGAGGTAGTCGGCGAACGTGTAATCGTGATGCGACATCAGCACCTCACGATAGCGCACGCTTCAGCATTCGAGAGGCTTTGGTGCGCCCGGCAGGATTCGAACCTGCGACCTCTTGCTCCGGAGGCAAGCGCTCTATCCAACTGAGCTACGGGCGCTTCCGAAAGGAATCGGATTGTACGGGGTGCAACCGCGCACGGCAACCGCTCATTTCCCCGACAGAAAGCGCTGCAGCGCGGGGCGTTGCGCGTCGCGGAACGCGACACACGTCTCGATGCGCTCCTTCGCCACGCGGATGCGGCGCTCGGCTCCGGGGGCGGGGCGGGTGGCGAAGAACTCGTTGATCTCGCGCAGCGTGCCGGCATCGCAGGAGGTGCCGAGGCCGGAGATCGCGGACTCGAGCGCCCAGTACGGGAAGCGCTTCGACACCTGATCCCATTGCGTGCGCATCCACTCCCACGTCGCGCCGCGCGTCGCGGGATTGACCAGCAACCCGCGGAGGAAGCCCGGCGAGTCCTGCGACTTCACCTCGCTGCCGGTCGCGAACTCCAGCGCGCGCTGCGCGAGCGCGGGGTCGCGGAAGCGGAGCAGCGCGCCCGACCAGCGGCTGCGCAGCTCCGGCGTCTTCGCGTCGCGCCACGCGGCGAGCATGCGATCGAACAGCGCGGCGTCGCCGTGACGCACCGCGATTCCGATCGCCGCGTCGGCCAGCGTCGGATCGAACGACTTGGGATCGTCGAGATAGCGCGATGCGATCTCGCGCGCGCCGGCGATCACCTCGGCGTCATCGGCGTTGCCGAGGACCTCGAGGATCGTTGCGCGGAGCTCGCGCTGCTCGTCGGTCTCGTCCTTCGCCGCGGTCCAGCCGCCTGCCGGCTGGAAGCGGCGCATCGTCTTCGCGACCCACTTCTGCCACGCGTCGCGATCGGCGTCGGTAACGACGTCGTCGTTGATCTCGCGGATTCGCTCGGAGAGCGGCACGATCTCGCTGCGCGACATGTTGGCGGGCAGCGCTTCGACCAGCGCGAGGTCGTCGCCGATGTCGCGGCGTCGCGCGCGGACCAGCATCCAGTCGTCTTCGAGCAGCGTGAGGCGCTCGGCCGCGGAGAGCCGGTCGAGCTGCCCGCGCAACGCGGCGAGATCGTCGGGCGCGTATTGCGTTACGTAGAAGCCGCGGCCGCGGGCATTGAGGAGCAGCGGCGCGGAACAGCCGTGGAACGTGACGCGCTGGGACGGCTTGTCGAGGACGACGCAGCGCTCGGTGCTGCTTGATGTCGTGCGGGCGCAGACCGGCACTTCCCACGTTTGAGCGACAGGCGAGGGCGCCTGTCCCCCCACGATGAGGAAGCGCTCCTGACTGAGCTCGACGATCCGTTCATCATTTGCGCACGACTGCTTCGCGGCGATCACCGGCGCACCGGGCTGCATCACGAACGACGTCATCACGCGGTCGACCGGGCGCTTCGTCGTCTGCGCCATCGTCGTCCAGAAATCCTCCCCCGTCGCGTTCGACCAGGAGTACTTCTTCAGGTACGCGCTGATGCCGTTGCGGAACGGCTCCTCCCCCACCCAGTGCTCCACCATCCGCAGCACCGCGGCGGTCTTGCCGTACGCGATGCCGTCGAACAGCTCGTTGATCTCGGCGCTGCGCGTGGCGTTCGTGCGGATGGCGCGCGTCGAGCGCATCGAATCGAGCTCGATCGACTCGCGCGTGCTGCGCGCCGTGCCGGTCTCCGCGTCCCACTCCGGATGCGCCGCCGCCATCGCCTTCGGCGTCATGAACGTGGCGAAGCCTTCGTTGAGCCAGATGTCGTTCCACCACTTCATCGTCACCAGGTCGCCGAACCACTGATGGGCGATCTCGTGGCCGATCGTGCTGGCGATCTGCCGCCGCCGCGACGACGCTGCCTGCGGTCCGGCGAGCAGCGCGGTCTCGCGATAGACGATCGCGCCGACGTTCTCCATCGCTCCCGCCTGGAAGTCGGGAATGCCGATGTTGTCGAGTTTCGGGAAGGGGTAATGGATGCGATAGTACGAATCGTAGTATCGGATCTCATCCTCCGCTGACTTGACCGCCCACTGCGTCAGCGGCGCGTTCTCCGGCGTGGAGCAGACGCGGATCGGCACGCCGTCGGCGGAGCCGCTGCTGCACTGGAAATCGCCGACGAGCAGCGCGACGAGATAGGTCGAGAGGCGCGGCGTCGGCGCGAAGTGGACCTCGTGACGGCCGTCGGGGAGGTCGCGATCGGAGACGGACGGCATGTTCGAGATCGCCACGTCTCCCTTCGGCGCGACGATCGTGATGTCGAACGTCGCCTTCATCGCCGGCTCGTCGAAACAGGGGAACGCGCGCCGCGCGTCGGTCGCCTCGAACTGCGTGACCGCGTACTTCCGCCGCGGCGAGGTGCTGAGGTAGAAGCCGCGCAATTGCTGCTTGAGCGTGCCGTCGAAGGCGATGTGAATCGACGCCGCGCCGGGACCGACCGGCTCCTCGAGCTCGAGCCGCACCATCTCGTTCTTCGGCTCCGCGACCACGCGCGCAACGACGTCGTTCACGCGGACGTCGCGCAATTCGAGCGTGATCGCGTTCATGGTGATGGCGCGGACGCGCTGCTTCAGATTCACGCGGATCGTCTCTTCGCCGCGGAACGAGTCGTGCTCGAGGTCGGGCTCGAAGCGAAGCGTGTAGTGCTCGGGGACGACGTTGGTCGGCAACCGCTGCGCGAAGGTGAGCGGTGCGAGGATCAGGATCAGTGCAAAGGCGATTCGGCGCATCACTCCCCCATTACGAATGCGGCGACGGTATCGGCCGCCGACGCGAGATGATCTTTTTCGCTGAAGCCGGACGACTTGCGCGGCTTGAACGAGTGATCGCCATCGGCGAGCCAGTGGAAGCGGATCGCCTTCGACAGCTTGTACTGCGCGACGTCGTCGCGCGTGCCGAACGGATCGCGCTCGCCCTGGACGATGAGCGTGCGCGTCTTCAGTTTCTCGAGATGCTTGGTGCGCAACTTTTCCGGGGCGCCGGGTGGGTGGAACGGGTATCCAAGGCAGACCAGGCCGGCGACGGAGAGCTCGTCCGCCACCATGCTCGCCATCCGGCCGCCCATCGACTTCCCGCCGATGAAGACGTCGTTGCCCGTTTCCTCAACGACCTTGCGCCACGCGTCGAGCAGCACCGGCTCGCGATCGGGCGCGCCCGATTTCTTCCCTTCGCGCCGCGCCGCCATGTACGGAAATTCGAAGCGCAACACGCGGATGCCATGCGCGGCGATGGCGCGCGCCATGTTGGTCATCCACGGCGTGTCCATCGCGCCCCCCGCGCCGTGCGCGAGGATGAGGGTGTGTTTTGCTTTGGGTGGGCCGTCGGTAAGAAACATGGCGACGAAAGGTAGCAGATAGCGGATAGCAGATAGCAAGCCCGCCCTTTGCTATCCGCTATCCGCTATCTGTCACTCCACTCGGGCATGTGTTGAGCAACACCCACATCCCATGATCATTGGCTGGAGGCGGGGTGATCCGCAGGAAGCACTGCTCAAGCGCGAATGGCTCGTGACGAACGGACTCGGCGGCTACGCCTCGGGCACTATCGGCGGCGCCTGCACGCGGCGCTTTCATGGACTGCTCATCGCCGCGATGCCGGCACCGCTCGGCCGCGTGATGATGGTCAATCACTTCGAAGAGCATCTCATCGTCGGCGACCGCACGGCGCTCCTCAGCGCCGACGAGCACGGCGACGCGCCTCGCTTTCCCGATCCCGATCTCCTCGAAGAGTTCGGACTCGAAAACGGCCTGCCGGTCTGGCGCTGGTCGCGCGACGGCGTCCGCCTCGAGAAGCGCGTCGTGATGCCGCACCAGCAGAACACGACGTACATCGTCTATCGATTACTCGAGTCGCCGGAGCCGGTCACGCTCGAGCTCCGCGTATCGCTGCACTTCCGTCCGCACGAAGGGCTGCTCAACGGACCGCTGGCGGAGCACTGGAGCATCGACGCGCGGGATCACGGCATCGAGATCAGCGACGGCCGCGACTACCCGTCACTCCGCCTGCAGTTCCTCGGCAAGGGCGAACTGCTGAACGACGAGCGCAGCTTCCCCGGCATCATCTACAGGATCGAGCGCTCCCGCGGCTACGAATACGAAGGGACGCTCTGGAGTCCCGGCGTGATCCGCTTCACGATCGAGCCGGGACGCAACGTCGGACTGATCGCCTCGGTCGAATCGTGGGAGACGCTGCAGGCGCTCGACGCGGGCGAAGCGTGCGCCGCGGAGAACGCGCGCCGCGATCGCCTGCTCGAGATCGGCGACGCCGCCATCACTGATGAATTCTCCGCGCAGCTCGTGCTCGCCGCCGATCAGTTCCTCATTTCCCCGCGCACGCGCGCCGCGGACGAAGCGCGCGCGCATGCGACGGGCGACGATCCGCGCACGGTGATCGCCGGCTATCACTGGTTCACCGACTGGGGCCGCGACACGATGATCAGTCTCGAAGGGCTGACGCTCGTCACCGGCCGTCATCGCGAAGCCGGCAACATCATCCGCACGTTCGCGTCGTACATCCGCGACGGACTGATCCCGAACATGTTCCCCGAGGGGGAGCACGCCGGCCTGTATCACACGGCCGACGCGACGATGTGGTTCTTCCACGCCGTGCATCGCTACGTCCGCTACACGAACGACCGCGCGACGCTGCGCGCGCTGCTGCCGAAGCTGATCGACATCATCGACCACCACATCAAGGGCACGCACTTCGGAATCCACGTCGATCCCTCGGACGGCCTCCTCACGCAGGGCGCCGAGGGATATCAGTTGACCTGGATGGACGCGAAGGTCGGCGATTGGGTGGTGACGCCGCGGCGCGGGAAAGCGGTCGAGATCAACGCGCTCTACTACAACGCGCTCTGCATCCTGGAGAACTTCCTCCGCGAAGAGGGCGACGAGGTCAACGCGCATCGCATGCGCGATCACGCGTCACGGGCGCGCGAATCGTTCAACCGCCGCTTCTGGTACGAGGAAGGTCAACATCTTTACGATGTCGTCGATGAGAACGATGCGGCGTTCCGGCCGAATCAGATCTTCGCCATCTCGCTCGACTACCCGGTGCTCGACGAATCGCGCTGGGCGACGATCGTCGACGCGGTGGAGGAGAAGCTGCTGACGCCGGTCGGATTGCGGTCGCTGTCGCGCGAGCATCCCGACTACAAGAAGGCGTACGACGGCGACCTCCGCGCGCGCGATGCCGCGTATCACCAGGGCACGGTCTGGGGCTGGTTGATCGGACCGTTCATCGACGCGTGGCGCAAGGTTCATCCCGACGAAAACGCGCGGCGCTTCCTCGACGGCTTCCGTCCGCACATCGAGCAGGCGTGCATTGGCACCATCGCCGAGGTCTTCGACGCCGAGCCGCCGTTCCACCCGCGCGGCTGTGCGGCGCAGGCGTGGAGCGTGGCGGAAGTGCTGCGGTCGCTGCGCACGCTACGAGACGCGAACGTCATCCCAGAAGGGAGTGGCGTCGACCATGCGGCGGATCAGGACGAGCAGCGACGGGTCTTTGCGTAGCCGCGTCCGGACGCGGCGCGCGAAGCGGACGTCCCCCTCGTCATCGAGCTGCGCGAGCCACGCGTCGACGTCGCCGTCGTAGACGCGCACGAGCACGTGATAGCGCAGGAAATCGGTCAGCGGCGTGCCTCCGGCGCGCGGCATCGGAACGATGTTCGACCGCGGCTTCCGGATCATGACTTCCGCTCCGACCGGAGCACAACTAGAACGTATAAGTTCCGTTGTACGTGTGTTTTGACACCTATACGCGTCAACACGACGTCCTCATAGAGGAGTGTGCGCAGAAAGCCGAAACCCTACCGGGTGGATCGTGGTAAGTTCGATTCAATCTCAAGAAAAAGTATGGTCACCACCGGTTCCGCGCCCGAGCTCGATGAGCGCCAGTTCGAGGCGCTCTATCACGAACATTTCGGCTTCCTCGTCGCCGTCGCCATCCAGAAATTTCGTGTGCCGGAGTCGGACGCCGAGACGCTCGCGCACGAGGTCTTCCTCTCCTATCTGAAGGACCCGGCGCATGTGCGCGACCTGAACCGCTGGCTCCTCGGCGCGATCTGCCACGCCAGCCGCTACTACTGGCGGGTGAACAACCGGCTGTCCCGTGAGGCGGCGGAGGATTTCGAGCGGATCGATCCGTCGACGATCAACATTCTCGAAAGCCTGCCGAACCAGATCGCGGCGCGCGAGGCGCTGGAGTGTTTGTCGCCGCGATACCAGGAGATTCTCCGCCTCCGATTTTTCGAAGGGCTGAGCGTCCCCGAGCTGGCCGCGCGCCTCGGCGTGAAGAAGAAGTACGCCGCGAAGCTGCTGACCAAATGCCTCCGCCGCGCGGAGACGCTGTACGAGCGCAAGGGGCGGCGGCGACTGAGACGACGATGAGCGATAAGGTCGTGTCGTTCGCGCGCGCGCAGCGCCGCCCCGATCCGGCGCGCGTGCAGGAGTTCGCCGAGACCGCCCGCCGTTTGCAACGCGAGCGTCAGGAGTCGGCGGACGTCGTCGCCCGTGCTCTGCGCGAGACGCCGCGCGAGGAGTGGCCGCGACTGGCGACGCGTCCCGACCTCCGCAACAGCGGCGCGCTCAATCGACTGGAGACGGAGGTCTCGACGCGATTGGAAAAGGAGCCGCAGGAAGCGCTGCTGCTCTCCGATCTCGCCGCGTCGATCGCGGAGACACTGCCCCCCGATTCGTATCCGCCGGTGGTGCTGGCGCAACTGCGGGCGCACGCGTGGAAGGATCGCGCGCAGGCGCTAGCGTACATCGGCCGGTATCCCGAGGCGCTGGAAGCACTCGATCGCGCGGAGGGGCAGTTGTCGTTCGGATCGCTGACGCACGACAGGGCGAGGATAAGGTACCTGCGCGCGCTGACTTTGCAGAAGGTCAACCGGTTCGAGGAGTCGCGGGCGATGCTGGCCGAGTGCAGAGCCGTCTTCCGCGACTTCGGCGACGACCGCCTCCAGCTTTTCTGCGGGATTGCCGAAGGCATCCAGCTCTACCGCGAACGAGCCTTCCAGGCGGCGTATGACGTTTTCATCTCGCTCATCGAAGTCGCGCGTGCGCTCGGCGACGGTGTATCTGAAGCGCGGCTCCTGAACAATCTCGGCTACTGCGCGATCGAGGTCGGCGCCTACACGGCGGCCAGGATCCATCTGTCGGAAGCGACGGCCCGATTCACCGAGCGCGGCCTCACCATCGAAGCGGTGCGCAGCGACATGACGTTCGGGCGTCTGCTCGTTCAAACGGGACAAATCGACGCGGGCTTGCGACATCTGCACGCCGCGCGAGGCGCATTCCTGATGCATGGCCTGAGCGAAGACGCCGGAGTGTGCGGACTGTTCATCGTCGAGGCCTTCATGGCGTCGGATCGTTACACCGATGCAGCGGATCTGACCGACGAGATCACCGCACAGTTCAGCGGATCTTTACTCAACGAACGCGCGCTGGTCGCGGTGCGACATCTCCAGTCGGCATTCGCGCGGCACGTGGCAACAGTGGAGATCGTACGCCGCGTACGCGTGTTCATCGACGCTCTGCAGACCGATCCGTCCCTCGAATTCGCCATGTGAGCCGGCGCCTTCGGCGCCGGCTCGACGAGACTCACACCTTCGGCTCGGACATCGCATCCCCATTCACGATCGTGATGAACTTCTTCAGCAGCTTCACGATCCGGCTGCGCCCTCCCTCCCGCGACGGGAAGTCGAGCCACATGGCCTGCGCGGACGACGCGCTCAGAAGAACGGCAAGAACTGCAACGGCGGAAAAACGACGCATAACCCCTCCTCGACCGGCTCAGCCGGCGATCTGTTTTGGGAGGGGCCCCTCTTCGTCAGCAGGAGTGACGCAAATGCGACTTATGCCACCGTGGTAAGGTGCAGGATAGTGCGCCGCGGGGATGTGCTTCTCATCCGCATCTCCAATCGAAATAACCGCCGGTGCTCCTTACATGTAGCATATCGAGTAAGGAGTCCGTGACGATGCCTACTTCCACCATCACCAGCAAGGGTCAGACGACGGTACCGAAGGAAGTGCGTGATGTGCTCGACGTCGGCCCCGGGGACAAGCTGACGTGGGAAATCCGCGGCGGAAAAGTCGCCATCACGACCGAGCGGCCGGCGCTCTACGAGCTGGAAGGGTTCATCAAGCACGGCCCGGATGCACTCACTGCCGTCGCAGAAGCGCGGAAGACGAGAGGACGCATCTGACGTGCGCTCAGTCGTCGCTGACGCAAACGTCTTCGTCTCGTTCTTCGTCGAGCGGAACCAGACGCAGCGCTCCGCCGCGCTGGCACTTCTCACGGCTGCCGAGAACGGCGAGATTGCAGGGATGATCCCGCAGTCCGTCGTTTTCGAAATCGCCTATGTCCTGCAGAGCCAGTACGGGCTGTCGGGGCAGCGGCTCGCTACGGTCGTCCGCGCCGTCACGACCTTTCCCGGAATGCAGATCGTCGATGACTGCCCATGGAAGCGCGTGCTCGAAATCTGGCCCGATGCGATGCCCGGCCTGACCGATGCGACGATCGTCGCCGTTGCGCTCTCAAACCGTTACGAAGCGGTCGCGACGTTCGACCGGAAGCTCGCCGCCAAACTGAAAGATCTTGGGCTCGCGCCGTACTTCTGACTTCTTCACTCCTTCTTCCCCCACTCTGCCCACAAATCCGTGATGTCGAAATACACCGTGTGCTCCGAATGGTCGGGCAGCTCGATCGTGATCACGTCGTAGTGCCGGTCGCCCTGGTGGGCGACGCCGAACTTGAGGCGGCGGAAGCGGCCGAAGCGGTCGAACATCCATTCGTTCTCGAACTTCACCTCGTCGCCGGCCACCGGCACCGGCACCGCAGTTTCTGTGGAATCGCCGTAGTGGTCCTCGAGCGCGGCGGCGGAAACGGGGGCGGGTGCGGGCGCGGGGGTGGGTGTGGGGGCCGGGGGCGGAGCCTGGGTGCAGGCGAGGGCAAACAACGCAACGAAGATTGCAAAGCGGGTCATCGTTTCTCCTGGCCGAGGTCTTCGTAGAGGCGGAGGTAGGTCTCGTAGCGGGCGGCGTCGATCTCGCCGCGCTCGAGGCGATCCTTCACCTCGCAATGCGGTTCATGCACATGGGTACAGTCGGTGAAGCGGCAGGACTCGGACGGCTCGTCGAACTCCGGAAAATAATCGCGCAACTGCTCGCGGTCGAGATCCCACAAACCGAACTCGCGGATGCCGGGCGTATCGATCACGTACGTCCCGCCGCCGAAATCGTACAGCGTCGATGCCGTCGTGGTGTGGCGTCCCGTCCCGCGGCGATGCAGCTCGTTCGTCACGAGCTGCAGCCGCTGATCGAGCGCGTTGAGAATCGACGACTTCCCGACGCCGCTGTGTCCGACGAGCGCCGTCGTCTTCCCCTCGGCTTGCGCACGCAATTCGTCCAGCCCCTCCCCTGTCCGCACCGAACAGGCGATGACCGGCACGTTCAACCTTCGATACACATCGAGCCGCGCCAGCTCCTCCGCCGGATCGTCGAGCAGATCGATCTTGTTCACGCAGACCACCGGCTGCGCGCCGCCGCGCTGGATGGCGATGAGATAGCGATCGATCAGCCGGACGCGGAGCGGCGGCGCCTTCACCGACACCACGTGCACCACCACGTCGATGTTCGCGGCGATGAGCCGCTGCATGTGCGGACGGAGCGGATCGGGCCGCGCGAGCACGGAGTGCCGCGGCAGGATCGTCTCCAGCCGCCACGCGCCTGCCTCGCCCGACACGGTGATCCGGTCGCCGACCGCCAGCGCGCTCTTCTGCTTCACCGCGATTCCGGAGGGGACGACGACGTCGATCTCGTCGTCGCGATAGACGGCGCGGCATCGCGCGCTGCCGACGTAGATGACGATCGCCGACTCGTCGCGCGCATCCGTGGCCTGCGATTGATCGAGCAGTTCATCCCACGTTCCCTCGGGTCGCGAATGCTCGCGACGCAGCCCGCCGCCTGACTTGTTTCGTTTCATGTTCTTGTAGAATACGCGCGGTCCATTTCAACGCATTTTTTCGCGGCACGATGCATCGCCGGAACGGGAGTACGACGATGTCGATGGTCGAAAAGCCACTCGTCCTGCTGGTGGACGACAACGAAGCAACCTGCACCCTGATCAGCGCGATCCTGCAGCGGGATTTCGCCGTGGACGTCGCCGTCGACGGCTACGACGCGATCGAGCAGTTGAAGACGAAGCAGTACGCCGCGATCCTCCTCGACATCCGCATGCCGCAACTCGACGGCTATGGTGTGCTCGATCATCTGACGGCCACCCGCTCCGACACGCTGCGCACGGTCATCATCGTGACCGCCGCGCTCAGCGATCGCGAAATGTCGCGCATGAAGAACTACGACGTCTTCGGCATCGTACCGAAACCGTTCGACGTCGAAGTGCTGCTCGCCGCGGTGAAGCAGTGCACGACGCAGACCGAGGGCTCGCCGCTGGGGAGCTTCTTTCAAAGCACGATGATGCTGCTGCTGGCCGACCTGCTTCAGAAGCGGTTGATGTAGAGGGCGAAGAGCGGCGAGCCGGCGATCACGGTGGCGATGGCCATCGCGCCGAGCGGTCCGCGTCCGCGGATCTCGGCGCAGGCGCGCACCAGCTCCGCCAGCTCGTGCGGATCGAACGGCTTGCGCACGATGCCGTGCACGATGCGCGAGTCGAGCTCGGCGACGGTCGACTGATCGGCGCCGGTGACCACGAGGACCACCGGGCGCAGATCTTCGTCCAGGTTTTCGAGGACTTCGAAGCCGTTCATCTCCGGCATGAGCAGATCGAGCAGCACGACGGAGTACTGGTTCTCGCGCATCAGCTCGAGCGCCCGCCGCCCGTCCTCGGCGCAATCGACCTGGAGGGACTGCTCCTCGAGCACCGAGGTGAGGATCTCGCGGACGACCGCATCGTCGTCCGCCACCAGCACGCGCTTGTGCAGCTCGGGCATCAACGCACCCCTTCGGCGAACGGCACCAGCGGATCGACGTCGACCGGCAGATCCTTCGCCGCTTCGAGCGCGCTGCGCAGCTCGGCCGGCATCTGATCGTACTTCGCGAACCAGGCCTCGGCGCGCGCGCGATCGCCCGTCGCCTCGATCTCCAGCAGCTCCTTCGTCAGCGCGGCAATGGCATCCGGCATCTTGTCGAGCGCCATCTCGTAACGCCCTTCCGCGTTGCGCGCGATCGCGCCGCGCTCGCGGAGGAAGTTGAACTCCATCATCTCCGCGCGGCCGTGCGCCTCGCCTACTCCGAACCGCACGGTGCGGAAGATGCCGGCGACGTACGACGCGTAGTACTCGTTGAGACGCTCCTTCGGCAGCGCGTCGTGCTCGACGAGCCACTTCAATCCGTACATGCCGGTGATGTCGGCCTTCGCTTCTTCCAGCGCGGAGAACGTCGGTCCGATCGCGGCGCGAATGTCAACCTGTTGACCATTCTGACGCGAGAACGCCGGACCGATGCCGTGGGAGATCTCGTGCATCATCACGACGGTCAGCGTCCCTTCCGCCGAGGCCAGGGCCGCCTGGTCGGCGCGCATCAGGCGCTTGGCGACCGGCAGGATGACGTCGTTGACGCGCGCGTCCATGAAGTTCTTGAAGAAGATCTTCTTGCTCCCGACCTTCTCGTGGATGTGCGGATCGTTCGGGAGGTTGTCGGCGACGGCCTGGTAGCCGTGGCGCAGATCGCCGGCGCGGTACGGCGTGTCCATCACTTCCATCGGCGTGGCGTGTCCGCGCTTCGACGGCCGGTCCTCGGGCGCCAGCGGCAGCGCGTCCTGGATGTCGGCGACGTATTTCTGAAACACGGCGAGCTTGCGGCTCTCGGGCTCGTTGCGGATCAGCACCGCCGAGCCGTACGACGTTTTGATGCCGAGGAGATCGTCGAGGTAGGTTTCGTAAGGGGCGAAGATCAGGTCGATCTTCGGGTCCTTCATCTCGCCGACCCAGACCAGATCGCTCGGATAGTAGTTGTCGTCGAGCAGCGCCTTCGCGCGGAGGCGGAGGTACTTGGCGAACGCCTTGTCGGGCGTCGCCGCGGCGGCGTTGCGCAGATGCGCGGCGGCGGGGACGAGCCAGCGGCGGTACTTCACGTGATACGGCGTGGTCTTCAGCTTGAGCGGCTCGCGGCTGACCAGCTCGACGACGGTGCGCTCGTCGTAGATCGCTTTCTTCTGCTCCGGATGCGCCTTGACGTACGCCTCGATGTCGTCGCGCGTGAGGCCTTGCGGATAGAGCGCGCGGCCGGGCGGCATCGGATCGCTGCCGTAGAACGGATGGTTCTCATCGATCTGATCGAAGCGGCTGCCGTGGATCCAGATGTAGTGATGCAGCGCGGGATTGGCCTTGGCCGTGGCGTGATAGAGCTCGATGTCGTCGGGACTGTTCTGGCGCCAGTAGATCTGTTCGAGCTCGCGGCTGGCGGCGATGAGCTCATCGACGACCTTGCGCTCCTTCGCGCTGAGGTCCGCGCTCGTGAACGGCATCTCCACTTTCTGAAACTTCTGGAGACGCTCCGCGATGTCGGGCGCGACTTTCGCCGGATCGTACGGCGCGGCGGCGAGGAGCGGGAGGGAGAGAAGAGCGAGCAGGAGCTTCTTCATGGGGGCGAATTGTACGATTACCGCCGATGTCAGAGAGCAAGCCGTTGGCGGACACGGCCGCCGAGTTCTGGGACGCGCAGGTGTCGAAGCCGCAGCCGCCGCAATGGACGGAGTACCCGCTCGTCCGCCGCTACATCAATGAATGTACGACCGACGCGTGGTGGGCCTATCCGACACACGGCTTCAAAGCGGGGTGGGCCTACAAGCCGCTGGCGCGAGGTCTGTCGATCGGATGCGGCACCGGCAACCTGGAGCGCGATCTGCGCTGGCTGCGCATCTGCGAAGAGGTCGACGCATTCGATGTGTCGCCGGAATCGATCCGCCTCGCACAAGAACGTGCGGTACGTGACGGCCTCGATCACGTGAACTTCATCGCCGCCGATTGCGAAGCGATCGATTACGAAGACGATCGTTACGACGTCGTCTTCTTCAATGGATCACTGCATCACATCAGCAATCCCCCCGCGCTGCTGGATCGCATTCTTCCCGCATTACGCGAGGACGGTCTGCTGTTCCTCGACGACTACGTCGGTCCCTCGAGAGACGAATGGCCACAAGAGAATCTCTCGTACGCCGAAGAGGCGTATCAGACATTGCCCGAAGACTGGCGCGCGGCAGAGCACGTAGCGCCGCCGTTCGATTCATCCGATCCGAGCGAAATGATCGCGTCGAGCACGATCCTCCCGGCGGTGAAGGCGCGGTTCGACATCGAGTGGGAGCGGCCGTATTGGGGGAACGTGCTCTTTCCGGTGCTCTGTCACGTGAGCGACGCGGCACGCAATGACGAAGCGATCCTCGCGGGATTGATTGAGCGGGAGCGGGAACTGGTGCGAAGCGGCGCGATTACACGACCGCTGTTCATGTGGCTGGTGGGACGGAAACCTACGGCCTGATCAGGCCCTGGGTCAGACCGTTATGTGAGTCTTCTCGTACAGAAATTCCGGCGCGAAGTCCGCGCCGTTCGGCCATTCGACAGTGCCCGTATCCGGATTCACGCGAAGCTGGGAGAAATACGACACATCTTTCAATGGTAGGAAGACCGGCCCCTCGAGCTCTGCCGAGAGATCAATTTCACCTTCTGATCCATCTTCGAAACGGATCCATATCGCGTAACCACCGACGTGCTTCGCCTCAACGATGTCTAACATGACTACTCCAGCGGCGGAATTGGTTTGAGCTCCTTCTTGTCTCGCGCCAACTGCCAGTTATCGGCAAGCTCTGCCCGATGCTGATCCCACCATTCCAAAAGCATCGCTCGAACCCGAGGTGGAAACTTACCTTCCACGTAGCCGTCTGCGATACGCACTGTTCCCTTCATTGAGCCGTAGCGAACGTGAAAGTGCGCCGGCTCATGCTCTCGATGGTACATGGCGATGATGATCCCAAAGAATCGACTTATCTCGGGCACGGGACGAGTTTACCGTGGACCTTGCGACCTACGGCCTGATCACCCGCTCCGTCGTCGCCCGCGCGGGTAACTTCAGCGTCCGCTCGAACTCCGCCGCGGGTAGCGGCTGGCTGTACAGAAATCCCTGAATCTCCGCGCATTGTTCGCGCTGCAGGAACGCGAGTTGTTCCTCGGTCTCCACTCCTTCGGCCACGACGCGTAAGCGCAGCGCGCGGGCCATGGAGATCACGGCGGAGATGATCGCGGCGTCGCTGGAGCCGGTGGAAAGGTCGCGCACGAAGTCCTGGTCGATCTTCACGGTGTCGATGGGGAAGCGCTTGAGGTAATTGAGCGACGAGTAGCCGGTGCCGAAGTCGTCGATGGAGATGCGGATGCCCATTTCCTTCAACCGCTTCATGATCGCCAGCGACAGCTCGGCGTTCTGCATGGCGGTCGTTTCGGTGATCTCGAGATCGAGGTGGTCGGCGGGGAACGACGTCTCCCGGAGCACGCGCTCGATCATCGTGGTGAGGTCGCGCTGCTGGAACTGGCGGGGCGAGAGATTGACGGCGATGCGCAGCGCCGCATGGCCGGCGTCATGCCACGCCTTCATCTGACGGCACGCGGTGCGCAGCACCCATTCCCCCATCGGCACGATCAGCCGCGTCTCCTCGGCGATGGGGATGAACTCGTCGGGCGGCATGATGCCGAAGTCGGGATGATTCCAGCGGATCAGCGCCTCGGCGCCGACCACGCGTCCCGTCGCCAGCTCGATCATCGGCTGGTAATGAACGACGAACTCCGACCGCTCGAACGCGTGATGGAGACTGTTCTCCAGCGACAGCCGCTCCGCCGCTCCTTCGATCGCCGCCGCGGTGACGAACTGATAGTTGTTCCGCCCCGCCTCTTTCGCCCGGTACATCGCGCGATCGGCGTTCTTGAGTAGCGTCTCCGCATCGGCGCCATCCTCGGGGAACATCGAGATGCCGATCGAGGTGGTGACGAACAGCTCGTGACGATCGACGTCGAGCGGCTGGCCGATCGAGTCGAGCACTTTCTGCGCGACGGTCGCGGCCGCGCGACGATCGCCGATGTCGCTGAGCAGGATCGTGAACTCGTCCCCGCCCATCCGCGCGACGGTGTCCTCGGCGCGCACGCAGTTCACGAGGCGATCGGCCACCGCCTGCAGCAGTCCGTCGCCGACCGTGTGCCCGAGGGTGTCGTTGACCAGCTTGAACTGATCGAGGTCGAGGAACATCACGGCCGACAGGCGTCCGCTCCGTTTCGCACGCGCCAGGGCGATCGTGATGCGGTCGCGGAACAGCAGGCGGTTCGGCAGTCCGGTCAGCGCGTCGTGATACGCCTGCCACTCGATCTGCTCGTGCGCGGTCTTGCGATCGGTGACGTCGATGATCGTCCCTTCGATGATCTCCGAGTCGCCGCGCGCCGGACCTTCGAGCAGGGCGACGTTCTCCAGCACCCAGACCGGACGTCCGTCGCGGCGCTTCATCCGCATCTCGATGTTCGTCAGCGAACGGTGCTCGCGCAGCTTCGTCAGGTAGCGCTGCCGGTCGTCGGCATCGAAGTAGAGATCGAGCGCCTCGGCGTCGATCAGCTCCTCGCGCCGCTCGAAGCCGAAGATGCGCGCCATCGCGTCATTGCACTCGAGGATCTTGCCGTCGAATGTGCTGCGGAAGACGCCCGCGAGATTGCGCTCGAACAGCAGCCGGAAGCGCGCCTCGTTCGACTTCCGCTCCGTGACGTCGCGCGCGATCCCCTGCACGCCGACCTTGCGGCCGTCGCGATACACGAGCCGCGTGTTCACCTCGACCGGAATCCGCCGCCCGTCTTTCGCCAGGACGTCGATCTCGTACGACGCGGCGTTCGTCTCCCCTTCGATCTTGCGCAGATCGTCGGGTGAGATGAGCTGCTGGATGTTCATCGACAGCACGTCGTCGAGCGAGTAGCCGGTGGCGCGGAGGCCGGCGAGATTCATCGACGTGATGCGGCCGTCGAGGTCGTGCGTGTAGACGATGTCGTTCGCGTTCTCGAAGAGATCGCGATAGCGCATCTCGCTCTGGCGCAGCGATTCCTCGAAGGCCTTGCGTTCGGAGATGTCGCGCGCCACGACCTGGATCGCCGGCTTGCCGTCGACCTGGAACGAGATCGCCGCCACCTCGACGTCGATCGGCGTGCCGTCGAGCCGCAGGAACTTCTCCTCGATCAACGGCACTTCGCGTCCGCGCGACAACACCTTCAAACGACTGCGCACCGTCGTTCGAAAATCGGGATGGACGAGCCGCATGATGTCGCCGCCGACGAGCTCCTCGGCATTCGACGCGCCGACGAGCTTCACGGCCGCGGTATTGACGAAGATCAGCTTTCCGTCCTGATGCACGAAGACCGCGTCGGGACTGAGCTCGACGACGTTGCGGTAGCGCTCCTCGCTCTCACGCAGCAGTTCCTCGGCACGTTGGCGTTCGGTCACGTCCTGCGCGATGACGAGGCGCGAGCGGCGCTCGGTGAAAAGCAGCTCGAACGACGTGATCTCGACGTCAATCAGCGAGCCGTCCCTGCGGCGATGACGTCCGTCGACCTCGATACCGCTCACGCGCATGCCTAGGAACTCCTCGCGCGTGTAGCCGTAATGGCGAATCGCCGCGTCGTTGACGGCGATGAAGCGGAGCGAGTCGATCTCGTAGACCCACATCGGCAGCGGGTTGGCGTCGAAGAGCGTGCGGTAGCGCGTCTCGCTGTCGCGCAGCGCCTCTTCGGCGCGCTTGCGCTCGGTGAAGTCGGTGGCCACGTAGATCGCGGCGAGCGGCGTGCCATCGGCTTCGCGGACGAACGACGACTGTGCGAGCACGTCGAGCGCCGAGCCGGTTGCGGTGCGCCAGAGCATCGTCTGTTCGAGCACGCCGGTGCTGGCGAGGATCTGCGCGGTGTTCGTGTTGTCGTTGCGCTGCATGACGTCGCGGATGTGGAGGCCGATCATCGTCGACGCGTCGTAGCCGAGCATCGTGCCGGCCGCGCGGTTCACGACGCGGATCCTCCCCTCCATGTCGACGACGAGCACGGCGCTCTTCATCGTCTCGAGGATCTGGCCCGCGGCGAACTCCGGCGTGAGATCGACGAGCTGGAAGCGCCACACCGCGCTCGCCGAAACGACGCAGAACGCGAGGATGGACATGTAGCCGACCGGGTACATGTCGATGCCGATCGACGGAAGGACGTCGACGAGCGCGAGCGATCCGAGGGCGAAGGCGATGAGGATCAGACCGGCGCGCTCGCGCTCTTCGCCTTCCGCGCGGCGGTGCGCGCGCCAGAGGAGGCGCATCGCGTAGAAGAGAATCACGCCGTAGGCCGCGGCCCAGGCGAAGTTGTACGCGGGGCCGCGCGCGTACCAGCCCCACGCGAAGCGCTGCACCGCCGGCACGAGGAGCGGCGTCGCCGCGCCGAGGAGCGAGATCGCGGTGCAGAAGAACCAGCAGAGCGCCGTCCAGCCGCGCATCTCGCGGCGGTTGTTGGTGTAGACGGCGGCGAAGTGAAAGGCGGCGGCCGGGATGAAGCAGGCCATGAGATGTCCGGCGCGCGCCCAGATGATTGCGACGTCATCGGTGCGCGACGCATACATCAGCGCGAAACTGCCGAGCCATCCGGCGCAGGCGGCGGAGGTCGCGCAGAAGAGTGCACCGCCGAGCGCGGCGCGCGCGCGGATCAGGACGACGATGCCGAGGGTGAAGGCCGCGATGGCGGTGAACGCGGTTGCGAACGCGAGCGCGTTCGGCGTGTAGCTACCGCGCGTGAGGATCAGGTGGATGACCGACACGCCGCAGTTTAACCGGTAAACGCGGCCGGTTACGCGTAGTCGCGATCCTTGAAATACCCGCCGCGCTTCGCGCCGTCCGGCGTCGACGTCACCTTGCGCGCCGGCTGCTCCGATTCGGCGATCGGCTCGGTGCGTCCCGGCGGGTCCGTCTCACCGGGCTGAACGGCAACGGCTTTGTCATCAGGTTCGTTCGTCATGCTCTTCCGTAGTGCAAGAACATGGCCGTGTAGGCATCCCCTTACTTCCACCAATGAATCCATAAGTCATTCAATTTTAACGACTTACGCTACAATCCGTCGCATCCCACAATCAATCGAGGGCGCGTTCCGATGAACTTCGACCGGGCCACTGTGCACTATCCCGACGGCCGTGTGACCGTGATGACACCACCTGAGTTCTACGCGATCCCCCTGGGCGAGCGGATCGAGCTGCTGACCGGCGGCCGGCTCCGCTTCGAAAAGGACGATCGACCGATCTCCCCGATCGAGGCGCTGAGACGGGCATGAGCCGCCGCCACGTCATCAGCGGTTTGCTCGTGATCGCCGGCCTGCTCTGGGCGGCGACGGTCGGAGCGATGTATCGCGCGGTACGCCGCTTCGAGACGACGCCGGGCCGCGCGGCCGCGGCGCAGACATCCTGGCCCGCGGCGAGCACGATCGAGCGCCCCGAGGGAGCGTGGACGCTGCTCACGCTGATTCATCCGCATTGCTCGTGCAGCCGCGCGACCGTGGAAGAGCTGGAACTGATTCTGGAGAAGGCGCCGCCGTCGGTCCGCTCGATCGTCCTCGTCTACCGGCCGTCGGAGTTTTCGCCGAAGTGGCAGAACACCGAGGTCGTGCAGGCGGCGCATCGGCTGCCGCGCACGCGCGTGGTGACCGATCTCGATGCGCGCGAGGCGCGACTCTTCGGCGGCTTCACCTCGGGACAGACATTTCTCTACGACGGCGACGGCCGGCTCCGTTTCTCCGGCGGTGTGACCGCGCTGCGCGGACACGCGGGACTGAACAGCGGCGTCGCCGCCGTCGTGCGCATCGCGAAGTCAGGAGTGGGCCAGGGATCACATCCCGTGTTCGGCTGCGCCATCGTCAGCCATTCGGAAGGAGCGCGAAAATGAGCAGCATCATCAGCAGTGAAGTGAGCCCTGAAGTCGCCGAGCGCGCGAACGATCTGCGCGAGTCGCGCCTGCATGCCCGCCGCGCCCGCGTCGACCGCATGTTCGCCGTGCTGCTCGCGGTGCAGTACGTCGCCGGCATCATCGGCGCGTTCACCGTCTCGCCGTACGCGTGGGAAGGAAAGACGCACGCCATCCACATGCACGTCTGGATCGCGGTGATCGGCGGCGCCGGCATCGCCATCCTGCCGATCCTGCTGGCGATCTTCCGCCCCGGCACGGTGCTGACGCGGCACGTGATCGCCGCGTCGCAGATGCTCTCCTCGGCGCTGCTGATCCACCTCACCGGCGGCCGGATCGAGACGCACTTCCACGTCTTCGGCTCGCTGGCGTTCCTCGCCTTCTATCTCGACTGGCAGGTGCTGATCACCGCGACCGTCATCGTCGCCGCCGATCACTTCCTGCGCGGCATCTTCTGGCCGGAGTCGGTCTACGGCGTCGCGAATCCGGAGTGGTGGCGCTTCCTCGAGCACGCCGGCTGGGTGGCGTTCGAGGATGTCTTCCTGGTCTGGTCATGCGTCCTCGGCAGACGAGAGATCGAGTCGTCCGCGCTGCGCGAGGCGCAGATCGAGCAGCTCTCGGAACAGGAGCAGCTCAAGACCGCCGCGCTGCAGATGGCGCTCTCGGAGATGCAGGCAGCGAGCTGACGGCTCACCACCCGCGAACCGGCTTCCACTCGTCGACCACCGTGCCGTGGTCGATGATGTGGAAGCGGTCGTACATCGCCGCGGTGAGGCACGAGTGGTTCGGGATGATCCGGACCTTCGTGCCGACCGGCAGGTGGGCGATCCCTTCGAGCTTGCCGTGCTCCTGCGACAGCGCGGTCAGACGCACCGGCAGCGGATTGAGATCGACGTCGCAGACGATGCCGTAGCTGACGTCGGGATCGATGTGGTCGGCGCCGAGGTCTTTCGAGAGGGCCAGCGCGCCGGCGTCGACGATCGCGGAGCGGCGCTCGGGATACGAGCCGACGACCGTCGCCAGCACCGAGACCGAGACGTCGTCGATGCGGCACGAGCCGATCGCGGCCTGGAACGCATCGTAGAAAACGTAATTGCCGGGGCGCACTTCATCGACCTCGGTGAAGCGGTCGACGACCGAGGCCGTCGGCGTCGAGCCGACGCTGCGGATCAGCGGCGAGAGCTCTTCGTCGAGCGCGCGGAACCGCGTCAGGCACGCCGACTCCTCGGCGGCGATGCGGCTGACGTCATCGGCATTGCGCGCGTGATACGAGTGACCGGCATGCGTCAGCACGCCCTGAAAACGGATCACCGGCGACCGCAGCATCGCCCGGGCGAGCGCCACGCTGTCGGGACTGTCGGGGCTCACACCGGCGCGGTGATAGCCGCAATCGATCTTCAGGAAGACGTCGAACGGGTGTCCGCGCTCTTCTACCGCGCGTAGAACAGGCTCGCTGTCGATCAGAATGTTGAGCCGCTCGACGCGCGACGCCAGCTCCGCGGCGCGCCACAATTTCTCCGGCGCGATCGGCACCGCGTACGTGATGTCGCGGAATCCGGCGGCGGCGAAAAACTCCGCTTCGGCCAGCGTAGAGACGGTAATCGGCCCGAATCCGCCGCCGTGCTGCATGCGCGCGCCGTCGATCGTCTTGTGCGTTTTGACGTGCGGCCGGAAGATCACGCCCGAGTTGCGGGCCTTGTCGCGCATGCGAGTGCAGTTGTCGCGCATGCGGACGACGTCGACGAGAAACGCGGGCGTGGGCAGCTCGGTTAGGATCGGCAAGGTGCGGAAGATTATCCACATCGACATGGATGCGTTCTACGCGTCGGTCGAACAACGCGACGATCCCTCGCTGAAAGGGAAGCCGGTGATCGTCGGCTGGCCGGGCGAGCGGAGCGTCGTCTGCGCCGCGTCGTACGAGGCGCGGAAGTTCGGCGTGCACTCCGCGATGCCGGCCACGCGCGCGATGCGCCTCTGCCCGCAGGCGGTCTTCATCCACCCGAATTTCGAGAAGTACCGCGCGGTGTCGCGCGACATCCGGACGATCTTCGAGCGCCACACGCCGCTGGTCGAGCCGCTGTCGCTCGACGAGGCGTACCTCGACGTCACGCAGGAGCTGACCGGCATCCCGACCGCGACCGAAACGGCGGAAAAGATCCGCAGCGAGATCCGCGCGGAGACGAACCTCACGGCATCGGCCGGCGTCGCGCCGAACAAGTTCCTGGCGAAGATCGCCTCCGACTGGCGCAAGCCGGACGGCTGCTTCGTGATCCGTCCGCATCAGGTCGAGCGCTTCCTGATGCCGCTCCCGGTGCGCAAGATCCCGGGCGTCGGCAAGGCGACGGAAAAGATCCTGCTGGAGATGAAGATCGAGACGGTGGGCGATCTGCATGAGTTCACGCAGGAGCAGCTCGTCGAGCGCTTCGGCAAATGGGGCACGCGCTTATGGGAGCTCGCGCGCGGCATCGACGAATCGCCGGTCGAGCCGTCGCGTCCGCGCAAGTCGTGGTCGAGCGAGGCGACGTTCCCGAAGGACATCCCGATCGACGAAGTGGCGAAGTGGGTCGACAGTGAGGCGCGCCATCTCTGGGAGACGCTGCAATCGAAAGGAATGAACGGCCGCACCGTGACGGTGAAGCTGCGCACCGGCGACTTCCGCACCGCGACCCGGCAGCTCACGCCGGAGACGATTCCCGGCTCGGCGGACGACCTCGCGCGCATCGGCGTGGAGCTCCTCGGACGCTTCGCGTTTTCCGCGGACGCGAAGTACCGGCTGGCGGGAATCGGCGTCTCGCATTTCGTGGAAGAGGACGAAGAGAACACGCTCTTCGCCGCGATAGATAGCGGATAGCAGATAGCGGATAGCAAGCCCGCCCGCCCTTTTGCTATCTGCTATCCGCTATCTGCTATCTTCCCGGCGCCATGAACCTGCAACCCATCACCGTCGCGCAATTCGGCATCGGACCGATCGGCGCGGAAATCACCCGCCTCCTTCTCACCAAGCCGTGGATCAAGCTCGTCGCCGCCGTCGACATCGACCCGGCGAAGATCGGACGCGACGTCGGCGACGTCGTCGGTCTCGGCAGACAGGTCGGCGTCCTGGTCACGAAAGACCTCGAGGTCAAAGCCGACGTCGTCTGCCATTCGACCGGCTCGCGTCTGCGCGAAGTCTCGGCGCAACTCAAGATGCTGCTCGAGCGCGGCGCGCATGTCGTCTCCACGTGCGAGGAGCTGTCGTTCCCGCTCGACCACGACGTTCGCGCCGAGCTGCAGCACGCCGCGCGCGCGAACAACGTCACACTCCTCGGCACCGGCGTGAATCCCGGCTTCGTCATGGACAAGCTGCCGCTGACCGTGACCTCGGTCTGCCAGCGCGTCGACTCCGTGCAGATCATCCGCATCCAGAATGCCTCCACGCGCCGCGAGCCGCTGCAGCGGAAAGTCGGCGCGGGGATGACGGTCGAGGAGTTCCGCGCCGCCGTCGACGCCGGCAAGATCAAGCACATGGGCCTCCGCGAATCGCTGATGCTCGTCGGCAACGGCCTCGGCGTCGAGTTCGAGAGCGTCACCGACGAAGTGATCGAGCCGATCGTCGCCCAGCGCGAGATCGTCACGGAGTACCTCCGCGTCGAGCCCGGCCAGGTCGCCGGCGTGCATCAGACGATCGAAGGCCGCGGACGCATCCCGATCTCGCTCGAGCTGCGGATGTACGTCGGCGCCGAGGACATCGCGGCTGACCGCGTGATCGTGAAGGGCATCCCCGACGTCGAGATGGAGATCAAGGGCGGCGTGCACGGAGACCGCGCAACGGCGGCCATGGTCGTGAACTCGATCCCGCGCATCGTCAGCGCACGTCCGGGCGTGCTGACGATGGACGACATCCCGATCAGCTTCCGTTAAGTTAAGGACCTGACCCTTAACTTAACGCCGCCTCATCATTGCCAGCCCCAGCGCGATCACGCCGGCGGCGGACCAGACGGCGATCCATGCCGCCGGCCAGGAGCGCATCCAGTTCAACATCGCCAGCGTCAGGGCCCAGAGTCCGTAGACGAGCAGGAACATCGTGCGATGGCGGCGGTCGTCGTCGATGCCGGCGGCGATCGATCCGCCGAGGATGAGGAGGGGGAGGACGCCGAGCGCGATGTTGATGAGTACGGACATTGGTCGGACTATCATCGTCAGAACGAGGCCGATCATGCGCACTTTTCTCACGAGGTTCGCATTCCTGCTGCTCTTCCCCTCCATCGCGTCCGGTATCGCCGTGCCCTGCGAGTCGCTCGACAACACGATGCGCGAATGCCGCGTCGGCACGAGCGGCGTGATTCGCATGACCTACGAGTTGAGCGAGAACCGCTGCATCGAAGGAGTGACGTGGGGCACGCGCATGGCGGGCGTCGTCTACGTGACGCGCGGCTGCCGCGCGATGTTCACCACCGACGATTCGTTCGGCAGCGGACCGCGCGGCGACAAACGCGTGCTGTGCGAGTCGGTCACTGGCGCGTACACCGTCTGCCCCGCGAGCACGGCGGCCGGCGTCGCGTTGTCGCGTCAGCTCAGCATGAGCCCATGCGTCGAGGAATCGACGTGGGGCTTCGACCGCGAGAAGAATCAGATCTGGGTCGATGACGGCTGCCGCGGCGAATTCATCCTCGGCCCCGCCGTGAAGCCGACTCCCCCACCCGCGCTCAGCGGCGTGGTGGTCTGCCAGTCGATGGACGGCAAGCGTGTCGAGTGCAGAGCCGACACTTCGGCCGGCGTGCAGATCATCCGCTCGTTCAACGAGATTCGCTGCGGCTACGGACACGAATGGGGCTACGACCGCAAAGGCGTCTGGGTGTCGAACGGATGCCGCGCCGCGTTCGCGGTGCGCGGGAATCCGCGGACGACCGTGGCGAGCATCACGTGCGAATCGGCCGACGGCGCGCGCCAGGTCTGCGGCGGAGAGACGCACTTCGGCGTCGCGCTCGTGCGGCAGCTCAGCGAAAGCGCATGCGTGCTCGACGAATCGTGGGGCTTCGACCGCGACGGCATCTGGGTCGCCAACGGCTGCCGCGCGCAGTTCGCCCTCGGCGGCTATCGCCTGCCGTCCGACGTCGTGCCGCCGTCGTCGACTAGAGTGATCTGCGACTCGCTCGACGGCAAGAAGAACGTCTGCGCCGCCGACACCACACGCGGCGTCGGCCTGATTCGCCAGATCGGCGACATCGACTGCGTGCTCAATCGGACGTGGGGCTACACGGACCAATCGATCTGGGTGTCCGAGGGATGTAACGCCGAGTTTGCGGTCGGGCGGTAACCGCGTCAGCGGGCGCGGCGTCTCATCATCATGAGCGCCGCCGCCTTCGTTCTCCTGCTCGCGATCAACAACCCTGCGATCGACATGGACGGCTTCCTCCGCGTGGCCGCTGACGCGGCGGCGTACCGGGAGTCGCACCGCGTGACCGAGGATGAGTTCCTCCGGATGAGCGCGGAGCCGGGGACGATCGTGCTCGACGCCCGCAGCCACGAGAAGTTCGAGCTGATGCACATCAAAGGTGCGGTGAACCTCAGCTTCTCCGACATCTCGATCGCGACGCTCGACGAATTGCTGCCCGACAAGGAGACGCGCATCCTCATCTACTGCAACAACAACTTCCGCAACGAGGAGCGGGCGTTTCCGGGCAAAGCGCCGTACGCGTCGCTGAATCTGTCGACCTACATCGCGCTCTACAGCTACGGGTATCGAAACGTGTACGAGCTCGGGCCCTTGTTCGACGTTCGTGAGACGAAGCTGCCGATGGAAGGCTCGCTACTGCTTCGTCGCGACCAGCAGTAGTCCCGGCCCGAACGGGATCCACGAGAAGAGATGATCGATGGCGAAGAGCGCGCGCACGAACGCGACCAGCAGCCGTGAGCGGCCGGCGCGCTGAATCGAGCCGAGCATCGGGTCTTCGTTGATCTTCAAGCGCGCGCGGCGGCGATTCATCGGACGCAGGAAGAGGATGTCGTACGTCAGCGCGACCGGGAATCCCCAGTAGCGCGCTTTGGCCACCGTCAGTCCCGCCGCTTGAAAGAGCGACCGCAGTTGAGCGCGCGAGTAGCGGCGGCGATGCTCGTAGTAGACGTCGGACGAGCTCCAGAGGCTCATCAGCGCGGGGACGGTCGTGACGCAGACGCCGTCGTCGCGGAGGACGCGGCGGATCTCCCCTGCAGCGGCGGCATCGCCCTCGAGATGCTCGAGCGTCTCGCCCGAGGTCAGGCCGTCGAACGCGCCGTCGCGGAACGGCATGCGCGTCATGTCGCCGACGATCACCGGGAGGTTCATCGTCTTCTTCACATGCAGCGCGGCTTCGAACGAGTAATCGATGCCGGTCACCTTGTAGCCGCGCTGCCGCATGCGGAGGGCGAGGGTGCCGAGCCCGACCGCGCCGTCGAGGATGCGCGAGCCGATCGGGAGGCGAGTCACTTCATGGACGATGCGCGCCAGGCGATGCGCATGCAGCGGCCCGAACATCTCGGGCTGCGTTCCCCATTCGTGAGTGGCGGTGGTCATTTTGATGGACAGCGGACAGCAGACAGCGGACAGCAGAATCGTTCTCCCGCTGTCCGCTGTCCGCCATCCGCTGTCCGGGAATGTATACCAGGCATCTCGTGTAGACTAACCAAATGTCTCAACGCATTCTTTTGATCGGTCCGCCATGGGGCGACGTTTACGGTAACTTCAAGCATGTAGCGAAGGTAGGGGTTTTCTACCCGCCGCTCGGACTCTGTTATTTGAAGAGCCCTCTCGTGGCCGCCGGATACGACGTTCGCGTCCTCGACGGCGAGGCTTCCGGCCTCTCCCTTTCCCAGATTCTCTCCGTCGTCGGCGACTACAAACCCGACATCGTCGGCATCCAGGCGGTCTCCCCGCTCTGGGAGACCGCGAAGCTGCTGGCCCGCGCGATCAAGGACAGCAATCCGAACATCGTCACGGTCGCCGGCGGCCCGCACGTCACGCTGACCGCGGTCGAATCAATGACCGAGGCGCCGTGGTTCGACTACGCCGTCCTTTCGGAGTCGGAAGACGGCATGCGCGAGCTGGTCGAGGCGATCACGCGCGGCGAATCGAATGACGTCGAAAAAGTCGGCGGCATCATCTACCGCTCGGCGAACGGCGAGATCCGCCGGACGCAGCCGCGCACGTTGCGGCCCGACGTCGATCATCTCCTCTTCCCCGACCGCGCCGATCTCGATCACAGCAAGTACCTCTTCAGCGTGCCGGGCGCAGGCATCCGCCGCTTCACGACGATCATCACGTCGCGCGGCTGCCCGTACAACTGCACCTTCTGCACGGAGCCGCTGATGTACGGGCGGACGACGCGCTTCCGCTCCGCGCAGAACGTCGTCGACGAGGTGCAGGACTTTCACGATCGTCACAACATCAATCACTTCATCTTCGTCGACGACACGCTCACCACGCGCAAGGAGCGCATCATGGAGATGTGCGCCCTGCTCAAGGAGCGGAAGCTCGACATCACGTGGGAAGGCTGGACGCACGTCAACACCGTGACGCCCGACCTCCTCGTGGAGATGCACGACGCCGGACTGCGCCGCCTCTCGTTCGGCATCGAGTCGGGCAACGCGGAAGTGCTCCACTCGCTGAAGAAAAACTCGACATTGCCGCGCATTCGTGAAGCGTACAAATGGGCCAAGCAGGCCGGGATCGAAACCCGCGGCTCGGTCATCCTCGGGCTGCCGGGCGACACGCGCGAGTCCGCGCAGGAGACGATCGATTTCGTCGTCGGCCTCAAGGAATGCGACCACGCTTACTTCAACATCGCCATGCCGTACCCCGGCACGGAGATCCGCCGCCAGGCCCTCGCCGGCGAGGCGGGCGTGCGGCTGCTGACCGAGGAGTATTCGGAGCTGCGCAGACAGGGACAGAAGGTCGTGATGGAGGTCAATGACCTCGACACGAAAGCGCTCCTCCAGTTGCAGCGCCAGGCGTACCTCCGCTTCTGGCTCACGCCGCGCCGCGTCTGGTACAACGTCGTCCGCTCGGGATTCAAGGCCGCGCTGCAGAACGGCTGGGCGTTCTTCCGCTCGTTCGTCATGCCGTCGCGGAATGGCCGGATCCGGTTCCTCTCCGAGATCACGGACATTTACGAGGCGGTTTCGGGGCGCGCATGGTCGGCAGCGGAGAAAAACAAGGCGGCGTAAGTGACTCACGCCTGACGGCGTTGCGATCAACGGGACGTCGAGGGATTGAGACGTAAACAGGAGCGCCGCATACGAAGCATACCCGGTGGCGCAAAGCCCCGCACGATGCCGCGTATTGTCAACGCGATGGAGCCGTAAACAGACGTTTCAAGCGGGCCTCCAACCTGCGGACATTTTCAATTTCGCATTGCCAGACAATGACAACGCGCCATCCGAATTTCCTGAGTGCTCGTTGATTACGCCGATCACGCGCGACGTTCTCAGCGAACTTCCCACTCCAGAACTTCGTTCGAGACTTCGGCGTATATGCCAATCGACAGTCGACATGTCGATGCCAGAAGCAGCCGTGAACAAAGACGACTGATTTCCAGCGCGGGAGAACAATATCGGGGCGACCCGGAAGGAGACTGGAATGCAAACGAAAGCGGAGTCCAAGGCTGTGGAGCATAGATCGCACGGCCAGCTCGGGTCGCGTATTCCGCCCCCTTATGCGGCCCATGACTTCAGAACGCTTGGCAGGAGTAAAGACGTCAACCATTGGTGACGCCCGGCGAGGCAGCCGAACAGATCTGGACCAGCGTCCGGATCTTTTTCACTCCCAGCCCCCGCGTCGCACGGAGATCCTTCCATGTTTTCTTCGCATACTCGGAGAGTGGATCCCGGCGTCTTGACGCAATCCACGTCATACCGGTGAGTTCCTCGAGTTCTCCGAGACTTCGGCGGTCCTGCATGAAGGCGTGTCGCACCCGTTCCCAGGTCTGGGCGAGAAGTTCCTCTTCATTGATCGCACAAACAAACGGCCTCGCTGCCAATTCTTCAAGCCACTGCACATTCGTCTGAACTTCGCGATCCCTGAACTCAATCCAGCAGAACTCGCGTTTTGATGCTTCGTTCTGGTTGCCAAGCTGAGCACTGATATATGAATGCGCCGCCGCGCACAGGGATTTCAGAGCGTCAATCGTAGCGGGTGTAAGGTTCTGTTCTCGCCAGATCCTGTCCAGATCCAATCGCCTGCCCGATCTTTCCGACAGCCAAGCGACAGCGTATGCAACACTGTTCGCACGAAAGCCGCTGAGCCCCTGCGCGTCAAAAAGCTTCTCTGTCCGCCGGAACAGAATAGCCTTCGCAACCGCGTGCGTGAAAAATGACTGGTCCACCACCGGCTCCCCATCTTCCTCCAGTCGCTCGGCAAACCGCGCGAAATTTTTCTCCGCGCCAAGACAGACCAGGTGCGGAAGCCCGAGCCATGCATGCTCGAATTTCGCGAAATCCGTCTTGGTGAACTTCTGCTGCGGCGGGTGCTCGGCCTCCCATTTCCGTCTCTGCGACGGCGTCGCCTGACGCGCCTTGGCATCTGCGTAGGAGCCCCGCGAGCGTTCGTAGAACCAGCGGGTTCCTCGGTCCAGGCCAGTCGTGGCAGGGGCCCATACAGTGCGTGAAAAGTACTCAAGATGCTGCTGGAAAGGACCATTAGCCGCGAAATCAGCCATGTTGATCTTGTTCTGGCTGTTCGCGTAACGGGAAATCAAAGGCACGAGCTCAGACGTCTTCGAAGAATCGCTGAGGACGGTGAGCTTGAGTTGCACGATCACCTGATCGACGCTCATCTTCTCCTTCTTCAAAGCGTGATAGATCGACGCGGTGGTCTGCCCGCCGTTGACAATCTGGAGATCACGTACCCGTATCAGACGGTGTCCCTCGTTGCTGCGCTCGACTGTTACGTCCGCTGCCGTACAGCACAGTCCATTGTTGTATGCGAGGAACCGATGTGGTTCGAGCTTCAAGGTCCTCTGCAGACCACGGTTTATCTTGCCCTTTGCTTGGAGAAAAGCCCGGACATTCCGTTCCAGAAGCCGTTGTCCATATGCACCATAGATTTTCGCGAGGAGTGGCGCCGGCAGAAAGGCCAGAAAAGTTCTGTACTCACCGGTCGCGTCCTGAACGGGAAGGCAGGGAATCGGTCCCCCGTAGTGATTCATGAAATCGATCTCGATGGCTTCATGCTCACCCGCACGAAGACGGCTCAGTTTTTCGAGATCCCATATCACGTGCTCCACGGCAAAGTCGGGAAATTCGTCGGGCTCCAGATCGAGGGAACGAACCACGCCGTCCGTAAGAAAGAACAGCCGGACCGTCGTCAGGTTTTCCCGGGCCTCATGAATTTCGAAGGCAGCACGGAACGCATCACTGGATTCTTCGATCCGAGCGTGAGCACCGGACATTGCGCGACGGAGAAAGCCGCGCAGCAGTCTGAAATGCCGGCGCGCCTCGGAACGTGCAACCTCTTCCGCCCGTCCCAGACCATGGTATAGACAGACGAACAAGTCAAGGGTCGCGCCGTCACGCGATAGAGCCCAGGCATTCAGTTTCGCAGCTGGAGCAGGGCCGACAGCCGAAGCTTCGTAATAGCAGAGTTCAACTCCATCGACATCATTGTGATCGCGCAGTCGCTCGAGAACTGCTGACGCGAAGACTTCCTCACGCAGGCGGGAGCTCGTGCCATCTCCCGCCTCAGCGATGATTTCGACATGTAGATTCTGAGCGAACTGCTCGAGTGTCAAGGTCATTTGCGAATCCGGGACGGGCTCATCCCTTCAAAGAAGCGATCAGAGAAATCATTCTGTTCGTCGTTATCGAAAAGTCGGCGCAGGACCCGAGATCGAGTTCATAGCTGACGCTACCTATTCCGGTCGGCAGACTCTTTTCCGTCAGTCGCGGGAACCCATCGGTGACCGCGAAACTGAGCTCCTGCCTGACGGCCCAGCGACGACTGGAGTAGAGCGGGGATCGGATGTCCAGCCAACCAGCTTCCAGCAAGCGATCGTCGAGCAGAGCGCGAGCAGCGGAATCGTCGGAGACCGCACGACGTGTAGCCTCAATGATATCGGGAAGCGTACTTCCGGATACTTCGGGTGTTGAAGGAACGTCGCGTTCGTCGACGATCACAACGTGCAGGAACAGAAGGCCGACACCGCAATCATCGAGCTGCCTTTCGCTCGTCACGCGCACTCTCGGTGGTGGCTTGCCTGCCGTGCACTTCGCTTCGATTGCACCACCGGCAAATCGAAAGTCCTGATGCGCACCACTCGCCGCCTGCCATGCCTCAGCCGCTGCGACGGCGCCGACGGCCGGTATGAGGTGGTTCAGGAGAACGTGCAACTCGGCCCACAGTCCGCGCTGCGCCTCGGGTGACAACTCTGTCGAAGCAGACAGGAACTGCTGCCAGCGTCGTATTCGTTCGAGTGCCGTGGCGAGAGCTCCCGCAGGCGTCGACTGCAGAGAGACTCTCTCCGCAATGTCCTGACCGAGCGCGCTGAATACCGCAGACGCGGAACTATCACGCAGGCGCACAGCCACATACTCAATCCCGTCCAGCGCGATGCGAAAGACATCGAGGCCATTGGTGACAGGCCATCGTCCACGCGGAGGTAATGAATCAGGCGAACAAGGCAAAAGCAAAGTCCTTGCTCCGGTTTCGCCGTCAACAGCAACAAGCAGGAGCGTGCCCGGATCGGGTCGAGCCAGCCTGGTCAGCCACTTACCAGACGTTCGTGTTGCTTCGCTCTCGAGCTCACGCCAGACGTCTTCAATCTTCATCGGCAGGATCATCCAGAACCGAGACATCCCAGATCTTGTTCACACGATACTCAACCGTCGTCACCGTGTCGCTTGTCGGAAAACTGAGCGCAACCCCTATCAAAGGAGGTCCATCGGTCTGGAGTCCGGTCGGCTCGCGCTTTGCGTCTCCATCCACATCCTCAGCCACGTACTCCGGCGGTTGCATTGGATAGATCAACAGCAACGCATTGCTTTTCGATCGCAGTTCGCGAACGATGCGTCCGTTGGGAACCTCGGTGTCAGGTCGGGTTCTCTGAAGTTCGCCGGCTGCCGCCTTTCTCCGCGTGATCTCCAAGGCGATGTCCCTCACTGTCTGGCCGGGTAGAACGGTGACGCCTTCCAGAAGTTCGGCCGCTGAAGGTTTGAGGCGCAGGTGGTCGATCACGGCTTCCGTCGCTTCTATGTCGAGATCACGGGCCTCATCACTCGGGCTCAGGATGTTCGCCTTGCGCAGCGTCAGAACATCATGGGTCTGTGTCTCAGGCGTGCGCAGCACGGGTCTGACTTCCCGCCCGCCGATTGTGCGCGAGACACTCTCGCCCGCATTCCTGGATTTCGAAATCAACACAACGGTCCAGTCGGTCAGCTCCGGGGCGGCCTTTGTCGCCTGTTGCCGGATGAACTTGGCAAGCCGGTCCCCACTTGCGCGCGCGGCGGCAGGCGGGAACCGTAATGATTCAACGAATGTCGCAACACTCGCGGCTGAAACACCACGCCAGATGTGAGAGGACGGCTCATCGGACTCTTCAGGCTCTCCGAGAAACCGCACGAATGAGTCGGTCGTCTCCAGGTTCTGCAAGGTTCTCTGAAGATCCTTGGGAATTTGCGTCGTTTGCACAAGGACGCCCGCCCAGGACAGTTCCAGAGTCTGCGTGTGACACATCTTGTTCAAGGCCGTAACGGTCATCCCCGCCGGATGAGTGCGAACGCGCAGTCCATACTGCGCGGGAGTGAGACCGGCCGCCACCATGTAGTCAAACTCCCTTCGAAGTTCGATATCTGCCAGAGCGATGTGTTTGTACCAGCCGACCAGATCGCGCGTCGTGAACAGTCGACAGAGGTCCAGATAACCGGGCCTGTATCCGAACCATCGACCCATCTGCATCAGCGTGTCATACATCCTCGAGGTTCTCAGGAAGTAGCTGACCGCGAGACCCTCAAGCGTCAACCCGCGTGACAGCTTGTCGCCGCCTATAGCAATGACACTCAGTCCCTCGGCTTCATGTTCCACGTAGTCGAGAGCTTCCTTCGCATAGCCATTGATCGGTCTGATGACAATCTTCGCGGCAGCCGGGTAGAGCTGCGCGTCGACTTCATCCCAAGTCAACAACGCCCCGGATTCACTCCCGAGAGCATTTGCAGCCGGTACAAATACGGAGGTCCACATCCGAGCCAGTTCGCTTCGAAGCGTCGGCATCCGCTCACCATCGCCGTGCTCAAGCCGGCGCTGGAGCGCAATCAACTCGTCACGTACAAGACCCACCACGTGTTGCTGAACGTCGACGAACCGCGTCACATGAATGAGCATCGAGCTATGTTTCCGATCGTGGCCCCGCGCCCGTCGGGCCGCACTGGCAATGATGAAATGGCGGACAGCGGCTTTCAGCGAACCCGGGAGTGCAGCAGGAACGTGGTCTTTCCTGTGCCCCGGAGGGAACTCTAGAGCGTAATCGCTGATCTCGGTGATGATAGGAAGACCGGAACGTGACTCGATACCTGCATCAACATCTCCATCGAGACCGAACACCCGGGCCGGACCGATGTAATTCGAAGGTGGTTTGACGTTGATGATGAAGCTGCGCGGGAAGATGTCATCCCCGTGTTTCTCCGTCTGCGCGTCAGGGTTGACGAAGATATTGGCAAAAGGAGTCGCCGTATAGCCGACGTAGGCCGATTTCTCGAAACCCTTGAGAATCTCTCTTATCCTGCCATTGATGGCGGTCACCGTGTCGTCCTCTGGTGCACCCGTGCTCTTGCGCGTATTGATGGAGGCGTTATCCGCCTCATCATCGATCAGCAATAATGGAACGCCACGCACCACACCGCTGGTGGTCGCAGACGCGGCAGTACCGGCGACGTGGTACACCCACTTCATCAGATTCGCGAGAAGGCGGGAATTCTTCTTTACGACGAGAACGACAGGATCGCTGCCCAGCATTACACCGACGGTCGCTGCGACGTTCTTGTTGAAGTCGCCATCGTCGGCACTGCTGGTCAATGAATGGATATGAAGGCGTTCACCGGGCAGCTTGCCGACACCGATCCAGCGATTATCGGTATGAAGACGCCGATTCTTCTGCGTATCGAATCCCAGGACACCTTCATCGATCCGCAACTGCGTCTGACTCCGCAGATTGCTGTGAGTGCCCGCCAGCACGATTATCAGTTTGTAGCCCGCGTCTACGGCCTTGCAGATAAGACCCGTGTAGTTTGCGGTCTTTCCCGACTGAACAGACCCAACCACCATGCCACGACGATCCCATGGCCCCCCTCGCTCCGGATCTTCGAGGCGTTCCAGAATCAGATCGGTGATCTCGTGCAGACTGTTGACGACGAGCGGTGGCATGCCGAAATCACGCTCGAGGTACGTCATATAGCGATTCCAGAACCGCCATTGAATCGCCCCTCGTCGAGCCGAGAGCCACGCGACGTGCTCTTTCGGATCACGGTCCTCCAGGATGGTCGCCCGCTCCACAGCGATCGCGAAGAGATGCCGCAGCTCCGCGATCAGTCTCTGCTCATCAACGGATGCGTCGCGATCAAACAGGGTTGCCGCTTTCGCCGCGATACCTGCCACTTCCCTGACCTTGTCGAGGGTGGGCGCTTCTTCCCGGCGGAGGTAGTCGATGGCTATGTTGCGCGCATTTGCGTAGTAATCATGGGGCTCGATCATGGGTCAACCATTCCGACCAGGGATGCGAGCAGCGATGGAAACAACTCGAATGGCCAGATCGTTCGCAGCCTGTCGACGGCCTGAGTTCCCCCGTAGCCGCTGGCAATGAGTGCCTTGAACATCTGCAGCATGACTTCACGAACTTCCGAATCCGGCACCTGCTCGAAAGGTGCAGCAAGTTGATCGGGCCTCTCGTACGAATCTACTGCGATAAGAGGGAGCGGTACAGTGGCCTCGATCATCCGAATCAAGGCATCGAACGAACTGCGGCTCTCCGAAGAGCTCCGTACGTGTTGAATGAGCGGATGCCGTCGATTCAACCTGAAGAACGTACGATCATGCTTGGCCAGCCGTTCCCATAGAAACTCCCGCTCAGAGTCATTTCTCGGTGCGAGCGAGGCGCCCCTGTGAGTGAAGACGCGCTTCGCGGCTTCGCGTGTTCGTTCTGCAATTCTACGTAGCTCCGCACGTAATTCTGATGGCGGAGTAGCCTTTGATTTCGTGACATCGATTCCCCACGAATGATCCAGAGCAGTCGGAACGTCGACACGGATTCGAGCGAGCTTGTGGTGCTCGTCCTTCGTCAATCCGAGACCAAGCCAGTCGCCCGCGACAAGCAGTCGGCGATTCCGGTAGACGTAGAAACCCTGATGCGCGTTCCAGCCGCGGGGACCGCGGCCGGCCTGCTGTTCCTGAACGGTGAGTTTCGAATGATGGGGCAGAACATACGGTTCGACCTGCACGACTTCTCCTCGGCAGGAAAGAGCCGTCGCCGCCAGCTTCTGCGTCGCTGGATGGTATGTAAAGAATGGATCCCAGGGTTGAACCTCGCGGTCGTTCAGAAGGAGTTTGAGATTGAGACGCGGCCCGATCATGCGATGAAACGAAATGGCGAGATGGTCCCGCACCGTCTCTGCTTTCTCAAGAAAGAACCGCTGATCCCGATCATTGTCCACACGGAAACCTCCGACCAATCGATCAACGTTCTGCCAGATTACGACAGTGCCGCTGCCGAGGCTTCCGAGCCGCTGGCACGCCAGTTCAGCATCCCGATCCATCGTACGAAGTAACTGCCACTGCCGCGATTGTGCAACGTGATCGAGATCCCATATCCGCGTCGCCACCGGAACGCCGAGCGCCTTCGTGCACACCGTGAGTCTGCGACACTGGGAGAAGCTGGAGGTCTTAAGACCGAGGCCGAATCGCCCGAGATCGTCCGCGTCGCGGCTCATGAGTGGACTCCTGCTTCCGGGTCTCATGGCATTCAGAAGCGCTTCCAATGTCATTCCCTGACCATCGTCCGTTACGACGATTACTGAACGCTCTCCTGCCCACAGAAAGTCGATCCATACACGGGTGGCTCCGGCTGTTACGCTGTTGTCGATGAGATCTGCAACGGCAGTAGCCAGGTCATAGCCGAACGCACGGAGGCTCTCGATGAGACTGGCAGGCTCCGGCGGGGCGAGCTCCAGGTCCTCGTCATCGACAGGCAAGTCTTCGGTCCTCGTAGAGGTTGATGCCGCAGGCTTCCAGACCTGCACGTTGTACTTCCGTGCAGTAGAAAAGCGACTCGGCGAGCTCGCCCTTCTCGTATCTCCGCCAGGCCTCGGTACCAAGCGATGCCAGCAGAACGGGCCATCCACTGCGGACGAAATGTCGCTGCAACTCCGCAGGGAGAAAGGGAAGCGTAGAGTCACGATCCTGCTCATGCGAGCCGTGGTCGAGTGCATTGACCGGGTGAAGGTCGGGCATGACAAACAGAAGGGCATGCCACAGGCGTAAAAACCGGTCACGTTCCAGCGATCTCAATTCGTGAACCGTAACGGAAGACGCTCTATGAAGCTCCCCGATGGCGGCATCCCTGTCCGGTACGACTACGGTCGCCGGTGAACGAATTTGTCGTATGTTCGGGTGCTCGGCGGACGACCGCGCCCTGCCAGCACCGTATACATGACAGGCCACGAACTTCAGAACACTGCTTCCAACCGACTCGGCAACGAGCGGCGGTACTGCGTTTCCGATCAGACGGAATGCGTGCGTCCGCGCGGCTGGAAATTCGAACCAGTCCGGAAATGTCTGTACGCGTGCAGCTTCCCGAGGCGTGAGTGAACGGTTCTGTGTTGGATGAACGAACATGAGGCCGTCTTTGCTGAGATGCGCAACAATTGTGCTGCAAGGCTTGCTGCGACTCTGTCGAGTGTAGCGATCCTTGAATGTTTCCTTGTCATACGGAAACTCGAACCTTACGCCTCGCTCGCGCATCGCGATGGCCGAACTCTCGCCCTCTTTGAGCCGCGAAAAATCCCGGAGATCGCGCGGGCTGTGTGGACGCGCGACATGATTGCTCAACTGAGGCGTCCGGGTCACTTCTGCGATCCGATACAGAAACCTTTTTGTCTCGCGTCCCTGCGAATTCAACCACCTCTTGCGCCGGTGAAGATCATATCTGCACGGATCCTCTCCGGCACCAGCGCGCAACACCGGTAGATCTCCAATTGCGGCACCCAGCGTCAGAAAGGGGATTGCTCGGGATGGCGGCTCAAGCGTCGGAGGAAAGTACCCCGGAATGTCGTTTCTCACGCCAATTATCAATTGTCGCCGACGGCGTTGCGGTACACCGAGTGCCCATGCGTCCTCGACCTGACCATGAACGCGATAACCCAGCAGTCGCGCCTCGGCGTGTACACGCGTGAAATACTCCCCGCCGGCCGCACTCCGAATACCGAGAACGTTCTCGATGACGAACAGCAGCGGTCGGAAATACTGAACATACTGCAGAAACTGCTTGTAGAGGTGTCGGCGTTCATCCTCGACGAGACGGCGCACTCCGTGGTTGGCGCCATCGCGCTTTCGAGCCGTGCTGAAGCCCTGACAGGGTGGCCCGCCGACGATGACGTCGACACGCTCGTTTCCGATCTTCTCCGCGAGCTGTTGAGGCCCGTACTTCGTCAGATCTTCTTTCAGTGCGTGTGGGACATGCGGCAGATTGCGCCTGAACGTCGCCACTGCTTCCGGGTTGAAATCTATGGCAGCGACTGCGCGTAAGCCCGCGCGTTCCAATCCGAGGGTAAAGCCACCACAACCGGCGAAGAGGTCAATGAACTGAAGTTGGTTGGATTCACGCGCGTTCGGAGTGTGGTTGTTCTTGCCCATTGCCGGTCACAGCGGTTCGTACCGTTGACACGACCGGCACGAGACCTTTTCCGCTTTATTCTCGCCCTTTTTCAGCCAAACTTCCAGCCTTGACTGAATCCCGAATGAGGCATCGGCCACCGCGAGGCTTAATCGGCCGGCGACGTCTCTCACCTGGTCTTGGATAGACCCGACTTGGAATGATAGGTGGCATCAACTTGAACGCGACCGTGGATGGCATACATCTTCTTCCACGGAGAGTACATCCATGCATACGCCGATCGGATGCATGTGAGCCATGGACACATGCGTTCGATCCCGGATGGCATTCATCCCACCGCCGATCGTATTCATCCCACGCGGCGTGGCATTCACATGAGCCATGGACACATGCATCCCATCCCGGATGGCATTCATCCCGCCGCCGATCGCATTCATCCCACGCGGCGTGGCATTCATGTGAGCCATGGACACACGAATGCGATTCTTGGTCGCGTGAATGCGATCTCGCGGCGCTACTTGCCGCTATCGTCCAGCACCGATCCCACGCTCGCGACGATCTCTTCCGACTTCGCCCGTCCGAAAAGCTTCTTCCACAGTCCCGTCTTGTCGTTGCCGACCAGGATGACGTTCAGGTGTGCCGCGGGCGTGTCGACGTACTGGCCGAGCTTCCTGAGCGCGGCCTCGACCTGCTCCGTCGAGCCGGTGAGGAAGTACCAGCCGCTCTTCGCGCCGACGCGCGTCGCGTAGTCCTTCAGTCTCCTCGGGGTGTCGGTCACCGGCTCGACGGTGATCGAGACGAGCACCAGGTCCTTGCCGACGCGATCGGCGTACTTCTCCTGAACCGCGGCGAGGCTGTGCGCCATGACCGGACAGGAGCCGGTGCAGCTCGAGAAGAACGTGTTGATGATGATCGTCCGGTCTTTCATCAGGTCGTAGAGCGCGACCTGCCTGCCGTCCTGATCGACGAGCGTGAGTCCGGCGAAGTACTTGGAGCCGGAGTCCGATGCGACCGCGGGAAGCGCCAGCAGCAACAGGCAGACGATCGTCGCGGACTTCACCGGTATCTCACGTCCAGCACCTTGCGCACGACGTCCTTCGCCACGTCGGGAAGCGCCTGCACGCGGCTCAGCACGTTGTTGAACGTGTGCGACTCGCCGCCGTACTTGAAGCATTCGCCGCAGCGCGGGAGCTGCGAGAAATCGCGCGCCTCGAACGCCGCCTTCATCTGGACCATGCGGTCGCTCTCGACGATCTCGCGCAGTGAATGCGTCTTGAGGTCGCCGAGGACCTGATCGCCGTGCGCGTCGTAACAGCAGTGCGTGACGCGGCCGTCGGCGAAGATGACGACCCATGTGAAGAACGCCCCCTGCACGCAGCCGTAGAACTTGCCGTGCAGGTCGGTCTCCTCGTTGACGTCGAGCGCCTCGCACGTCCGCTCGATGACGCGCGCGTTCGAATAGCGCTTCAGCTCGAACAGCTTGCGGAAGTCGTCGACGGTCTCGCTCAGCGTGAGACGCGAGCGCATCTTCTGGATCTCGATGCGGATCGGATGGCCCTTCGCCTGCGCCAGAAACTTGCGCGTGAGGTCGACGAGCAGATCGAAATCGCCGCCGGTGCGGAGATGCGGGTAGACCTCGGGCTGGATCGAATCGACGCAGATGCGCAGCCGCTTGAGCGGCGACGCGAGCAGCTTCGCCCCGACCGCTTCGGTGAGCACGAGCCCGTTCGTCGACACGCTCGCCTCGGGGAAGAGCCGGATCGCGTCGTCGATGCGCGCGTAGAGGAGCGGCTCCCCCATCTCGTGCAGCCACTTGAGCTTCAGCCCGAGTCCATGGATCTCGCTCTCCGCCTTTTCGACCAGCGGCCACGCCATGTCCTCGTACGGACGCCGCAGGACCGGCAGCGGACACATCCCGCAGCGCAGGTTGCACTTGGAGGTCAGCTCGAGGCCGACTTTGATGCGGCGCGGAATGACGGTCATGGTGATTAGCGGTTGAGCTATTGAGCTATTGAGCGATTCAGCGGTTGAGCTAAGCCGCTCAACAGCTTAACAGCTCAACTGCTCCCTTCACCGCAGCAAGCGCTCAAACACATTCGCGTATTCCGACCACGAATACCTGCGAGCGGCCTCCGCCGCGCGGCGCTCCATCGAGGCGCGGTCGCGCATGGTGAAGAATTCGTCGACCGCGCGCGCGAGGTCGTGCGGGTCCTCCGGCTCGATGAGCATGCCGTTCGTGTCGTCGATGATCTCCGGCAGTCCGCCGACGCGCGTGGCGATCACCGGTCGCGCGAAGTGGAACGCGGTCAACGCGACACCGCTCTGCGCCTCGGCGCGATACGGCGCGATGACCACGTCGCACGCAGCGAAGTAGGTCGCGATCTCGGAGTCAGGGATGTAGCGGAACTCGAGCCGCACGTTCTTCGACGCCGCCGCGCGGTATTCATCCGCCAGGTTCCACCACGCCTCCCCCGCCGCGAGCAGCAGCACGTCGTCATGCAGCTCACGCCAAGCTTCGAGCGCGATGTCGAGTCCCTTGAACGGCCGCATGTGTCCGAAGAAGAGCGCGACGTGTTTCGCCTCGATGCCGAGCTTCTGCCGCGCTTCTTCGCGCGACGGCACCTCGCCGCCGAGCTCATGCACCGGGAGGAACGTCTTGATCACATGCTTGCCGCGCGAGCGCTTCCACGCCTCCGCCGCCTCGTGACGCGCGTGCGCGACGAGCGCGTCGGCGCGGCGCAGCACGAGATTGGTCATCGCCCGCTTCCACCACGCCGGCTCCTTGTCGCCGACGTTGTGGCACTGCAGGATTACGCGCGTGTCCCAGTCGAGCAGCGCCATCATCACGCGCGTCGGCAGGACCCACACCCAGATGTAGAGCACGAAGATGACGTGGTCGTACTTGCGCAGGCGCCAGCCGGCGCGGATCCAGGTCAGCGGATTGACGAGGTCGAGGATGAACGCCGCCTTCGCGCGCGGCAGCGACGTGTCGACGTCGCTCGCGCCGCCGGGATAGAAGCGCGTCGGATATTGGCGCGAGAACGAGATGACGTCGGCGCCGAGCTCCTCGGCCAGGCGCGTCGTGCAGTACGCGACACCGGAGCGATACGGGAAGACCGGCCCGACGATGGCGACGCGGCTCTTCACGCGGTGAGGAAATTCACGACCGTCGAGGCGAAGTACGCCCCCCACGTCCTCGGGTCGAAGACGAGTGATGACGACATGAAGCAGGAGTGTGTGCAGTGGCACTCCTTGGCCCGGATCGACGCGCGCTGCGCATCGGCGGCCTCGGAGAACCAGAGCTTGTTGAAGTCGAAGTCATGCTCGCGGACGTTCCCCACCGCGTCGCGCAGCTCGCACATCCGCACCTCGCCGCGCGCGTCGAGCACGCCCGACACGCGGCCGGCGTGACACGGCCGCACCTGCGTCTGCTGCTCGAGCACCGCCAGCTCCATCCGCCGCGAATAGACCTTCACGAACTTCAGGAAGCTGTCGTAGTTCGGATACGTGTCCCAGTACGCCTCGAGCTTCGGCAGCAGCTCGCGGTAGCGCTCCGTGCTGATCGGCTGGATGTTCTTGTCGGGCTGATCGCCGCGCAGCATCTCGAACGAGTGGAACGACACGGCGGGGAAATCGCGCTTCACGCCGGCGCAGAGCTCGTCGAGATCGTCCGCGTTGAACGTGCACAGGCAGGTGTGCACGTTGACCGTGAGGTTCGCGTAGCGCTCGCGCAGCGCGATCAGCGCGGCGTAGGTCTTCTTCGCCTTCTCGTAATTGCCCGGGACGCCGCGGATCCAGTCGTGCTTCTCGCCGATGTGATCGATGGAGAGGTTCACCACGATCTGCGTGTCGGGGCAGCGCTGCAACGTCGCCTCGGTCGACTTCGCGATCAGGTCGCTGGCGATCGCGCCGGTCGGGATGGTGATCTGTTTGACGTGGTTCTTCTTCGACAGCGTCTCGCACACCTCGGGGAGATCGCGCCGCAGGAACGGCTCGCCGCCGCTCATGACGATGAATAGGAGGTCGCCGAGGGAGGCGAAGGTCTTCTGCAGCTCGTCGAGCGAGAGCTCGTGCTCCTTGTTCTTGCGGAGCTGCTCCCAGTTGAAGCAGGTGCGGCAGAACGAGTTGCAGTCGTAGGTCAGCCCGACGATCAGGTAGACCGGCTTCATCCCCCGCTTGTCGACGAGGAAACGAAGGTATTGGAGTTTGTCGGTGAACTTCATGCGAGTCGGCGCAGTGTAGAACCTCGGATGAGTCCCCAACAAATCCCGGCGAAGTACGTGGCGTGATGCGCGGCGAACGCGAGCGGGATCAGCGGCCGGTAACGCGCGGGCAATCGCGTGTGTCGCGCGCCGAGGATGAACGTCACGATCACGTAGACCGGGAGCGAGATCGGGAGGGTGATCAGGCCGATGACTCCGGCGAGGAGGAACGCCTGCACCTTCGGCGGACGCGAGCCATGCGTCCGCATCATCTCCCCCGTCTTCACGCGATAGCGCCAGCGCTGGCGGAGGTATGCACCAGGAAATGCGCGGCGCCGATGGAAGACGCGCACCTGATCCGAATAGACGACGTGCGGCATCAGTCCTTCGAGCAGCGCGGTGTCTTCGCCGATGTAGCCGATCGACTCGTCGAATCCCTTGAACGCTTCGCGCCGCACGAAGAGATTCACCAGCGCGACGTCGCTCGCATGCTGCACGGCGAACGTGCCGCGGCGGTTCTCGTGTGCGGCGACGCCGCTGCCGATCCAGGGCGTGGCGAGCAGCGTGTCGGAGATCAGCTCGGCGACCGATGAATCCTCGGGAGCGGGATCGGGACCCCCAAGGGCGAGGACGTCGTGGTGTGCGTCGAGGTACGCGACCGCGTTCGCCAGCCAGTGCGGATCGGCGGTGGCGTCGTCGTCGATGAAGGCGAGGATTTCGCCGATCGACTCGGAAACTGCTCGATTTCTTCGAGTTGCGGGATTACGATTCGGCTCGACGACGTTTCGGACGCCGGCTCGCACGAGATCCTCGAGAGGCGCCGCCGACACCACGATCAATTCGAAGGGAAACGGCGTTTCCTGACGCAGAACAGACGCCACGGCGCGTTCCGCGTCGCCACCAACGCGCTCCACCGGCATGATGACGCTGACTTTCATGAAAGCTATTGGGCTGTTGAGCCATTGAGCGATTGAGCTGAACAGCTCAACGGCTGAAAAGCTCAACCGCTATTTTCACTATGAAGCTTATCGTTCAAATCCCCGCCTACAACGAAGAGGCGACGATCGCGGCCACGATCCGCGACATCCCGAAGAAGATCGACGGCATCACCTCGATCGAGACGCTGATCGTCGACGACGGCAGCACCGACAAGACCGCCGAGGCCGCGCGCAAGGCCGGCGCGCATCACGTCGTGCAGCTCAAGACGCATCGCGGACTCTCTTCCGCGTTCGTCGCCGGCATCGACGCGGCGCTGCGCCTCGGCGCGGACGTCATCGTCAATACCGACGCCGATAACCAGTACGTCGCGGCCGACATCGCGAAGCTCGTCGCGCCGATCGTGAAAGGCACGGCCGAGGTCGTGGTCGGCGATCGCGAGGTCTCGAAATCGCCGCACATGTCGGCGTCGAAGCGGATGCTGCAGCGCCTCGGGAGCTGGACCGTCAGCCTCGCCTCGGGCATCGACGTCAACGACGTCACCAGCGGCTTCCGCGCCTTCTCGCGCGAAGCGGCGATGCGCATCAACGTCTTCAACCCCTTCACCTACACGCTGGAGACGATCATTCAATCAGGCAATCACAACCTCGGCGTGCAGTCGGTGGCGGTGCGCACGAACGCGCCGACGCGGCCGTCGCGCCTCTACCGCGGCATCGGGACGTACCTCCGCAAGTCGGTGGCGACGATCTTCCGCATCTCCACCGTTTACCGTCCGCTGAAGACGTTCGCCTGGATCGGCGGCATCCTCATGTTCGCAGGCGTGCTGCTCGGACTCCGCTTCGTGTGGGATTTCCTCCACGGCAATCGCGGTGGACACGTGCAGTCGCTGATCCTCTGCGCCGTCTTCCTGGTCACCGGATTTCAGACCTGGCTCATCGCGCTCGTCGCCGACCTGATCGCCGTCAATCGCCGTCTCAGCGAGGACGTGCTGCTGCGCCTCAAGCGGATGGAAATGCCGCACGAGCAGCGCAAGCCGGCGCGACGTGATCGCGATCGCGAGCAACGCCCGCAACCGCAGCAGTCGCAACCAGCACAGCCACCGCAGCAACCGAAGCCCCAACGCGAGCCGGCAGCGAAACCGGTGGAAACGCAGTGGGTCTGGCTGCTCGACGAAGACAAGCTGCAGGATCGCGATCTCGAAGAGACGACCGTTGAGACCGAGACTGAGCCGGAACCGGAGCCGCCGCGCGAAGGCGGCGGAGGCGGCAACAATCGCCGCCGGCGCCGCCGTCGCGGAGGACCGAGACAGCATCCCGAATTGCCGGGCAATCGCGGGAAGCATGTCTCGGGGGAAAACGAATAGGCGGGTTGGAGAACCCGCCCCACGTCGATTACGGTTGCGGTTGATTCCAGATGTCGGGATCGACCGGGATCTGCTGGCCCGGCTTCGAAATCCGCAGTTCATCCCCGCCACCGATCGGCTCGAGATAGACCTCATACGTGAACGACTGCGCGCCCTCGGTCCTCGGACCAGGACCGGTCGCCGTCCACAATGGCACGTCCTCGGGACCGGTCATCGGCTCCGCCTCGGTGCCGCCCGCGGCGAGCCAGGCGTCATTGAATACGATCGGTGTCGGCCGTTGCGTCGACCATTGGGTTCCGGGGACCAGGTTCTTCCAGACGATGTCCTGATCGGTCCTGAAGATGTTGACGTCGTATGGAGCAGCGACCGGCACTTTGTTGAGCGGATCCAGAAGTAGAAAAACAAACTGAGCCATGACACTCTCCTTGGAAAGCGTTCGATTACGGCTGCGGCTGATTCCAGATGTCGGGATCGACTGCGATATCTTGACCGCGGCGATGTCCGCCCCGCAGATCGGCTGAGTCGTCCCCAACGGTCGAGTAGAAGAACGTGTACGAGTAACCCTCCGCGTTACCGCTCACCGGACCCGGTCCTTCACACGTGTATATCCGCCGGTCAAACTCGCCCGGTGGCGGTGGCGGGCCGATCGGCGAAGGGACACTTCCGTTCCAGCCCGGGGCGAATTGAATCGGCCCGGCGATCTGCTTCTTCGACCAGCCGATGCCTTCGACGAGGATCTTCCAGACGATCGTCTGGTCATTCGTCCAGATGTTGGCGTCGTACACGTCCGCGATGATGTCGCCGTTGAGGGGATCCTGGATGATGAAGATGTTCTGCATGACTACCCTCCTTCTGCCGCGATGCGGCTTTCTTTCACGACGTCGAGCAGATCCAGGGGCCGATAGCCGACAGCCGTGAGTCGTTGGAGCAGGGACGTTGCCTGACCTGTCTCCCCGAGACGGATCAGTGACCGGGTCCAGGTGTCGATGAGCTGCGGATCGGTCGCGGTTCGCGCGGCCGGCTCGATAATTCCTCGCGCTTCCGACCATGCGCGGCGCGCTTCGTCGCGGCGGTTGAGTGCCGCGAGCGCATCGCCGCGGAGCAGACGGGCATCGGCGGCATAGCGCGTCCACGCCTGTTCGGTTCCGGGCAGCAGCCGCACCGCTTCGTCGGCCGCGACGAGCGCGGCGCGCGCGTCATGCGAGGCGAGCAGCAGGTGCGCGTGCGTGGTCTCGACGACGGCGAGGTCTTTCTGCCAGGAGCGGCGCGAGGCGTCGATGGCCAGCAATGAGCGCATCGTTTTCGCCGCGTCGGCTACCGCCTTCGACGCGCCGTGCAGATCGCCGCGGCGCCGCAGCAGATCGCCGACCCGCATGCGGGTCATGGCAAGGTTCCGCGTCCAGTCGACGTTGGTCGGGTCGAGGTCGTGCAGTTGCGCTTCGATCTGCTGCTCCGCGGTGCGCTGCACGAAGGCATCCGCGTCGTCGCCCATGAGCTCCGAGACGCCGCCGAGGTAGCTGTGACTCGTCGCCAGGCGCTGCCGCCACTGCTTGTGCTGCGGATCGCGCGCGAGGAGCCGCGAGAGGATCTCGAATTCGGAGGTGTAGTGAGCGCGCGCCTCCGACAGATCGCCGAGGCGCTGCAATACGTAGCCGATCTTGTTCAACGTCCCGGCGAGATCGGCCTGACGCTCGGCATCGGTCGGAGCGCCGAGGGCCATCGCCCGCTTCACTTCGAGCGTCGTCTGATAGTGCTGCAGCGCGCCGCGGAGATCGCCCTGCGCTTCGAGGATCGTCGCCACGGTGCTGTGACCGTAGGCGCGCTCGAGCTGGTATTTCTCGTTGCTCGGATCGCGCGTCGCGAGCTGTTCGCCGATCGCCATGTAGGCGTTGAGGTGCGCGAGCGCTTCCGCCATGCTGCCCTGCATCCGGAACGCATTCCCGAGCCAGAAGTGGCTGGTCCCCACTGCCAGCATCGCCGCGGGATCGTTCGGCGCGCGCTTCGACGCCTCGCTCGAAAAGACGAGCGAGCGGCGGAAGGCGTTCATCGCCTCGGTCATCTTTCCCTGCGCGATGCGCACTTCGCCTAGTTGATTGAGCGCCTCGGAGCTGCGGAGCAGTTCGCCGACGTTCAGCGCGCGCGGATCGAGCGAGCCGGCGTATTCGAGCGCCTTCGTCGCCGTCGCGTCGAGCACGTCGAGTCTGCCGACCGGCTCGAGCTTCTTGCGCAGATCGCCGACCATGAAGCCGATGAGGTCATCGGCCTGCGCGCGCCGATGGCGCGCCTCGGATTCGGCGGCTTTTGCCACCGCGCGCTCGTGACGCAGATCGAGCGTGTACTTCGTCGTGCCGAGGACTGCGAGCGTGATCGCTGCGGCGATGAGTCCGTTGCGCACGAGACGCTTCGGGCGCTCGACGATGAACTTGAGCTTCGCCAGCGCATCGACCGCGGTTGGGCGATCGGACGGCGCGAGCTGCTTCAGTTGATTGATCAGCGAGACGATCTCGCGCTGCTTCGCGTTGACCGGCAGCGACTCGCCGATCGCCGCCTTCATCATCACTTCCGCGCCGCTCCAGCCCTGCGGATACGGCTCCAGGCCGGTGAAGAGCGTCTGCAGCACGAGGCCGAACGCGTACATGTCGCTGGCCGTGGTGAGCGTCTCGCCGCGCGCCTGCTCGGGACTCATGTAGAGCGGCGTGCCGACCGCGATGCCGACCGCCGTCGCTACCGCGGGCGGGTCCATGAGGTTCGGGAAGTTCCACGTCTTCTGCGTCTGCCGCGAGTCGGAGACGAAGCTGTGCTCCGACTGCTCGCGCGAGTGAATGCGCACCGCCTCGTGCTTTCCGGACGAGCGCTCCAGCCAGCGCGCCAGTCCGAAGTCGAGGACCTTCACCACGCCCGTTCGGGTGAGCATCACGTTGTCGGGCTTGAGATCGCGATGGATGATGCCGGCGCGGTGAGCGGCGACCAGCACGTCGGCGATCGACGTCGCGATGCGGAGCTGCTCCGCACTGCTCAGTCCCTCGCGGATCGCCTGCGTCAGCGTGCGGCCGTCAATCAGCTCGAGGACCAGCACGTCGACGTCCGGCTCGTCGTCGATCAGATCGTAGATGCGGCAGATGTTCGGATGCTCGAGCTGCGAGAGCGCGTGGGCTTCGCGGATGAGGCGCGCTCGTGCGTCGCGATCGCCCGGATGGCGGTGCAGAACCTTCAGCGCGACGCGACGGCGCAGCTTCTCGTCGAACCCTTCGTAGACGTCTCCCATCCCCCCCTGTCCGAGGAAATGCTCGACGCGGATGTGCCGAATCCGGCGCCCGCCCAGGTGCATGCCGTTTTGGACCCTTCTTACTGAAGTATAGAGGGCATGCTACGCGCTTTTCTACGCGTAGGCGTTGCAGAAATGCGCAGCGACCTCGGCCGCGAGCGAGAGCTCGGTCGGGACGTGCACCAGCGGATGGATGGCGTTGTAGGTGTGACCGGCCGTCCTGATGATCATCTTCGAAACGTCGACGGCATGCGATTCGATGACGTCGGCCTCGGCCACCGGAATGCTTTCGTCGCGCGCGCCATGGACCACGAACAGCGGCACCTTCAGCCGCCCGACCGCCGCGCCGATGTCGAGCCGCGCGGCGTTCGCCTCGGCGTCGTCGAGCATCTCCGACGACATCCGCATGACCTGCTTCGTCCGCGCGTTGACCACTTCCATGAAGCCGTCGCGGCGCCACTGCTCCTTCGTCGCGTCGTCCCAGCGGTCGACATGCGAGATGGCGCTCCAGGTGATCACACCGCAGAGGTCCTCGACGAGATCGGCGCCGAGGAGCGCCACGCCGCCACCGCGTGAATGTCCGAGGAGGAAGGTCGGCAGCGACGGAAACTGCGAGCGGCAGTAGCTGGCGACCGTTCGGAGGTCGGCGAGCTGCTTCGAGTAGGTGTCGCCTTCGAAGAGGTCGAGGCGATCGAAGTTCTCGCTCCGCCCCTCGACGCCGCAGCGCGACATGTTGAAGCGGCAGACCGCGAGCTCGTGCCGGCAGAGTGATTCGGCGAGCCAGGGAAAGAAGCCCCAGTCCATGAAGCCCTTGAACCCATGCACCACGATGACGAGCGAACGGGGATGGTGCGGCAGCGTGAGCTCGCCGTGGATGTCGAGGCCTTCGTCGGATTGGAGTTTGAATTTCATGGGCTATCGGAGTGCGGCGGCTTGCCGCCGCTCTGGATTGCGGCAGCTCGCTGCCGCGGGGTTTTGGGCGGCGGCAAGCCGCCGCAATCCGAGGGCGGCAGCAAGCTGCCGCACTCCTACACGTTGAATCTGAACAAAATCACATCCCCGTCCTGCACTTCGTACTCTTTCCCCTCGCTGCGCATCCGCCCCGCCGCCTTCGCTCCCTGCTCGCCGGCGTACGTGACGTAGTCATCGTACGCAATGGTCTCGGCGCGGATGAACCCGCGCTCGAAGTCGCTGTGGATCACCCCGGCGGCCTCGGGCGCCTTCGCGCCGCGATGAATGGTCCAGGCGCGCGACTCCTTCGGTCCGGCGGTGAAAAACGTCTCGAGGTTCAGCAGTTTGTATGCCGCGCGGATCAGGACGTCGAGTCCCGGCTCCGGCAGTCCCATCTCGGTCAGGAAGTCCTGCCGCTCGCCCGGCGGCAATTGCGCGATCTGCGCTTCGAGCTCGCCGCAGATGACGACGACTTCGCCCTTCTTCGCCGCCGCGATGGCGCGCACTTTCTGCAGCAGCGGTGTCTCGTTCCCGAGGTCTCCCTCGGCAACGTTCGCGACGTAGAGCACCGGCTTCAGGGTGATCAGGTTCAGCTCGCGCAACGCCTCGCGCTCTTCGTCCGTGAACGAGATCGCGCGCAGCGGCGTGCCGTCGTTGCCCGCGGTGATCGCCTTCGTCAGCGCGTCGGCCGCGGCCTGCGCGTCCTTCTGTCCGACGCGCGCCAGGCGCAGCACTTTGTCCGCGCGCTTCTGCAAGGCGTCGAGGTCGGCGAGCAGCAGCTCGGTCTCGATGATCTCGATGTCGCGCTCCGGATCGACCGTGTTCTCGACGTGGATCACGTTCGGATCATCGAAGCAGCGGACGACGTGAAGGATCGCGTCGGTCTCGCGGATGTTGGCCAGGAACTGGTTCCCCAGCCCTTCGCCTTTGCTCGCGCCGCGCACCAGGCCGGCGATGTCGACGACCTTCAGATCGGTGTAGATCGTCTGCTTCGATTCCGCGAGCGCGGCGAGCTTGTCGAGCCGCTTGTCGACGACCGGCACGATGCCGACGTTCGGCTCGATCGTGCAGAAGGGATAGTTCGCGCTTTGTGCTCCAGCCGCGGTGAGCGCGTTGAAGATGGTGGATTTTCCGACGTTCGGCAGTCCGACGATTCCGACACTGAGTCCCATGCGACGCGCACCAACGGCTGAGGCGCGCGCGTCATTCCGAGCGTAGTCGAGGAACCCGGGTGGGCGGACGGCACGATCGCCGCGCCGCCAGCCGCCCAGGTCCCTCGATTACGCTCGGAATGACGGCAGCACTCACCGCTCGAACGCCACCGACCGTTCGTTCGCGATCTTCCACCCGGACGCGACGCGCGTGAGCTCGACGAGATGGATCTGTCCCGTCATCAACTGAAAGTCGCCGTGCTTGTCGATGCGCGCGGTGAGCCATTCCCACGTCACGAACGGCTTCTCCGGCGCGGAGAAGCGGAGCAGACCGTACGGATACTGCTCCTTGAAGCGCGCGAGCCGTTCCTCTGCCGTGCCGCCTTGAACGACCTTCTCCACTTCCTCCGGCGTCGCTACTTTCCACGGCAGCCTCACGATGGCGCGGAGCGACACCGGCCGCGATTCCTTCACCATCTCCGCGCGCAGCTCCGCTTCGGGCACGGCCTCGACCATCCCCTCGACGACCTCGGCATCGGGCTGATGCGTCGTCAGGATGATCGTCGGAATGCCGTGCAGCTCCGCGCGCATCGACGCCGCCGCGCTCCGCACCACCAGCCGCAGCGCATCTTCGCTCCCCGAGATCAACAGAAAAATGAAGGCGAAGATCATTCCGCGATCCTCCGCGCCATCTCCGTCGCGCCGATCAGGCCGACGCGCGGATTGGCGATCAGGTTGACAGGGATGTCGCGCAGGATTTCGTGGAAGCGTCCCTTGCGCAGGAAAGCCTCGATGAAACGCCCGTCGGTGAACCAGTCGAGATTGCGTGCCGCGATGCCGCCGGCGAGAAAGACGCCGCCGCGCGCGAGGACGCGCAGCGCCATGTTGCCGGCCTCCGCGCCGTAGATGTCGACGAAAATCGCAACCGCGCGACGCGCCGCTTCGTCGCCGCGCACGTACGCCGCCGCGATCTCCGCGGGGATCACGTCGTCGTACGGACGCTCGACTCCAGTCACGAAGTTATGGATGTTGACGAGCCCCATGCCGGAGACGAGCCGCTCCCAGCTCACGTGCCCGAGGGTCTTGTGCAGCGCGAGAAAGAGCCGCGTCTGCTCCTCGTTCTGCGGTGCGAAGTCGGCGTGGCCTCCCTCAGAGGCGATGACGTTCCAGCGCGCGCCGTCGTGAATCACGACCGCTTCGCCCAGTCCCGTTCCCGCGCCGACGATGCCGATCGGACCGTGCATCACACGCTTCCCGTTCTGCAGCGGCACGACGTCGTTGTCGGCGAGCAGCGGCACGCCGCGCGCGACCGCTTCGAAGTCGTTGATCAGCGCGACGCGTCCGATCGCGAAATCGCGCTCCAGCTTGTCCGCATCCATCGACCAGTGCAGGTTCGTCACCGACGCGGTGCGCCCGAGGACCGGACCGGCGACGGCGAAGCACGCGGCGTCGATGCGCTCGGAGCTGCGCGCGGTGAAATCGCGCAGCATGTCGTCGAACGTCGGGAACGCATCGCTCGCGTAGCGCTGCTCGATCGACACGCCGTCCGAGCCGACGAGCTGCAGCAGCGTCTTCGTCCCGCCAATGTCGCCTGCGATGACGCGCGTCATGACTCGTCCGCGCTCGTTCCGTACATCGCCGGCACCGGGACGTCGAGGAGCCGGAGATAGACGGTGAGCTGTCCGCGATGGTGATAGCTGTGATTGAGCAGCACCGAGCGGATGAAGGAGACGGAGGGGATCGTCATCACCGGCTCGCCGTTCTTGGTGATGGTGAACGGCGCGCGGATGGCATCGTTGTCGAGCGCGTTGATCGCCTCGCGGACGGCGGCGACGTTGCGATCGAATTCGCCGACGAAGTCGTCGCTCGCGGCGGGCGGACGGGCGGAGGAGAGGTCGAACGTCCCGGCCGCGAGGAGCTGCTGGACGCGCTTCGGAATGGTGGCGAGATGCCACGCCAGCGCGCCGAGGGTCATCGATTTCTCGTGCGGACTCCAGGAGAGTTTGTCGGCGGGGACGCGCTCGAGGATGCGGCGCGTGGAGCGCGCTTCGAAATCGAGCTCGCCGAGGATTGGATCTGCAATTCGCATCGCGGAAGTCTAGCGCGAGGGGTACACTCGAACGAGCGTGGTCGGCTAAACTCTCGTCGAGAGAAGAAATGATCGGAGCTCGAATTCGCGAGTTGCGCACGGCGCGCCGCATGTCACTCAGCGAAGTCGCGGAGAAGGCTTCGATCAGCACCGCGACGCTCTCCCGCATCGAAACCGGCAAGCAGAACATCGACGTCGGCCTGATGACGATAATCGCGCGCGTCCTGCACGTCTCCCCTCACGACTTTCTCGATGCCGAGGAAGAGAGCGACGGCTACCTGGCCGACAAGATCGCCACGCTGAACCCCGATGACCGCGCCCGTTTCTGGCGCGACCTCAGCGGCTCACGCCTGCGCAACGGTACGCCGTCGCGTCACGAAGACCTCGGGCGAGAGGTCGACGAGATCCTCGCGCAGATCGACTTCCTCCGCGCTGAAGTCGAGCGCATCCGCCAGATCCTCGGCACGCGCCGGGCACCGCGGCGCGCGTCGAAGTAGGCGGTCAGGACGTCTCTCCCGGCGGAAACCCAAAGCTGATCCGGACGCCGGCGTACTCGCGGTCGACCTTCCCGTCGCTGCGACGGATCGTCAGCTCCGATTCGATCACCGCCTGCTGCTTCTCGTGAAAGTCCTCGCGCCGTCCCGCGCCGAAGAGCGCGATCAGCGGCGTGTCCCCTTCCTTGAAGACGATGTCGCGGCGGCGCAGGAGCACGAGACCCGCGTCGTCGACAGCACGTTGCGCATCGTCGCGGCGCAGGTACGGAAAGACGAAGGCGAAGAAACCGCCCGGCGCGAGGAGGCGCGCGGCCGCGGCGCAATAGTCGCGGACGTCGCCTCGGATTTCGATGCGCGCCGGCACGGCCTGCGGATGCTCCGCCTCCATCGCGGTCCCGGGTGGAAAGTAGGGCGGCGAACCGGTGACGAGATCGAACGGCGCGGCATCCGCGAGGATCGATTCATCGCGCAGATCGCCGTGGCGGATCGTGAAGCGCTCCTCCAGTCCGTTGTAGCGGATGCTCTTCCGCGCCAGTCGCACCGATGCTTCCTGCGCCTCGACCGTCCAGAAGCGCGCGCCGGGCAATCGCCACGCCGCCGTGATCGCGACCGAGCCGATCCCCGACCCGAGGTCCGCCGCCCGCTCCACCCGCGGCGCCCACTGCGTCCCGTACCACGCGGTGATCAGGTCGTCGGTCGAGTAACGATGTCCCTTCGCGTACTGGAAGATCTTGTAGTGCCCGGAGATGAAGTCGAGCGTCTCGCCCTCTTCGACGGCGACGCCGCCCGGCGGATGAGGGCCGGGGCGGCGCCAGCCGTGGAAGACATCGCTCATGCGGCGCTAATTGTCGTGGAACAACTCGATGAACTCATAGATGTAGTTGCCGGTGCCGAGCGCGTCGCTGTTTTCGTTGATGAACACTCCGAGGCTGCAGCCGGTCAGCCCATTGCTTCCCGGCGTGGCGCTCGACGCGGCGACTTTGGTCCAGGTGCCCGAGGACCCGACGCTGCCGCAGTTCGCGCGCTCGAGGCTGTCGCCGCTCGTGCTGTCCTGCGCGAACGTCGGTCCGTCGATCGTCGCGTTGCTCGCGTCCTTGAGCGTGTACGTCTCGCTGCCGTTGATCTGCGGCATGGTGTCGCCGCTGTTGATGTAGACGACGTTGCTGGCGAGCGTGATCCCCCAGAACGTTTCGAACTGCGCCTTCGTGGCGTTGCGGCCGACGATGACGTAGCCGCCCTTCGGGATGATGGTGTTGGCCGGGAAGGTGTAGTTGAGCGTCGCGTTGGCCTGCACCAGCTTCCAGCCGCTGATGTCGCGCGCGTCGTCGATCGTGAAGGTGCGCGGCAGGCCGGCGCTGACGTACTCGTTGGAGCCCTGCGTCACCGCGCCGTCGGCATCGACGGTGTAGGTCGTCTGGCCGTCCGTCGTCAAGGTGATGTTCCCGACGCTGTAGCCCGAGAAGCTGGTATTCGACCCGCTCGGGTTTCCGTCTTCGCTCTGCAGGACATACGCGGTCGGAACCGAGATGCATCCCGCGCCGAGGAGCACGTTGTCGACGGTCTTGATCCGGGGCAGCTCGAATCCGGACGACTGGCCGCCGCCGACGCTGATGAGCGCGACCTCCGGCTTCGCCGTGGAGAAGTAGGTCGGATTCGTGCTGCTCTCGCTCCCGTGGTGGTTCACGTGCAGCACGTCGATGCCGCCCGTGGAGATCAGCGGATTCGCTCCGCCGGGGCTGATCGCCTGGATGACGGAGGTCTCGATGTTCTTCTGCGAAGTGGAGCGGCCGGTGCACGCATCGCTGCCCCCTCCGAGGTCGCTCGACCAGATGTAATCGAACCCGCCATAGTTGATGAGGAGGCCGATGGAGCGATCGTTCTCATCCGTCACGCTGATGCTGCCGCCGCCGATGATCGAACCGTTACGCACGACGCAGGTGATCGTCGCGCCGCTACCGAGGCTGATCACGGTACCGACAGGCAACGAGACCGCGGCCCCCGCCGTCGTCGTCGCCGCGGCGTTGTTCCAGCCGGTGACGCACGACGAGGTGTTCGACGAGCCGTTGTAGTAGTTCGCCACGTGCACGTCGTACCCGGCGTTGATGACTTCATCGAGGCCGCCGATGTGATCGCAATGCTGATGGCCGGCGACGATGTAATCGAGGCCGTCCGTGGTCTGGATCCCGATCGACTGAAGGTAGGGCACGACGCGGTTCGTCCCCATGCCGGTGTCGCCGCCGTCGAGAAGGACGGTCGTCCCGTTGGGCCCTTTCACGAGGACGCTGCATCCCCACCCGACGTCGATGACATGAATTTCCAGTTGCTGGGCAGACAAGGGAAGCGCGAGAAGAGAGAGAACGACGAACAGACGGCGCATGCAGTTCCTCCGATTGTTTCAATCTGGAGGGACTGACGGCAAAACTCGGTGACGGGGCTCACTGGCAGGACGGTGAGATACTGCCGGAAGCGCCGATGGTCCAAGGCGCCCACGAACAGCGTGGCGAGGTCTACGGTATGCCCCTCTCTTTGGCTCGAATCTCGGTACTGGCGGCCATCGCCTCATGCTGTCTGCTCACACCGGCGTCGCACGCCGTCTGTACGGCCTCTTTTTCGGCACACAGCGGCCCGGTCTACAGGAATGGGTTTCTCTCCGACTTCACAATCGACGCACACGGTGAAGGCGGCAGCACCAACCCCTACGTCGATCTTCTCTTTGCGATTTCGCCCGTCGATCAGCCCTGGAATGTGATGAGTCAGGAAAGCGCGAGCGGCATTGGGCCGCTCAACGCTCAATTGAGCGTCGGCAGTTGTCTCGCTCCGGGCGCGTATACCTGGAAGGCCATCGCGTACTGTTCACCACCGGAGTATCCCGCCACCGAGCATACTGACTGGACGACCGGCACGATGACCATCGAGCCCCGCGCCCTGCCGAAAATCACGATCAAGACACTTCCGCCCAGCTACCTCTCGATCAAGATTTCTTATCAATTCCCCGAAAACGGCGGCCGTCTTCCGACGCCATTCATCGACGTGACCGGCGAGCCGCATCCACTTCTGCTGACGTCGCCCTCCGGAGAGTGGACTGTCCCGCTCAACGCGGGATATCACGTCCTGACCGCCGGTATGTGCAGCCAGAACGTCCTGCGGATTCCTTTCTATCTCTCGAATAACCTCAACGAATGCTGTCCCGAGTGCTCGGGCTGTTTTGGAGGGCCGATCAGCGCGGCGACCGGCAACATGCGCTATTCCGATACAGACCCTCTGCCGTCGTCAGACCGTCAACCGCTGATACGCACCTACGACAGCAAGAGAAGTGCGATCGGCCTCCTCGGTAAAGGCTGGACGTCGTTCTTCGACGAATCAGCGACGGCCACAGTCGAATCGGATGGAACGACGACGGTCGTCGTCACCACGGCTGAGGACAATCTCCGCGTGTTCAACGGCACGAGCTCTTTTGCTCAGTTGTGGCCGAAGCAGCCTCACGCCGCGGCCCTCCGTTCCGACGGCGCGGGTGGCTACGTTTTTCGGGAGTACGGCTCCGATGTCGAGCACTACTTCTCGAGCGGTTCGCTTCGCACTCTTCATGACGTCTCCACCGGCCGGGACGTACTGCTTCAATACACGAACGGAATCATCACGCGGGTGGCCGATTCCTGGGGCGGGTGGAGTTGGACCGTGACGCGCGACCCGTCGTTCGGCACGATTACATCGATCGCCGTCGACGGCACGTCGACCGTCTGGACGTACGACTACGACGTTTCCCGCCGGCTCCTGTCCGCGAAAATGAATGGCGTCGCCTGGCGGACTTACACCTACAGCGGCGGTCTCATTACGGAGGTCCGCGACCCGGCCGGAGTCCTGATCGAGGGACACACCTACGGACCCGCGGGAAGCACGTCATCCACGGGAATCAACGACGACATTACGAATGTCGAATATGGACTCTCGTCGGGAGATCCGAAGAGAACGATTACTCGAGTGACGCACGCCACAGGCGCGCAAACGTCCTATTACATCTCGAATGTCGGGCTGCGCCCACGCGTCGACCAGATCGACGGCGGGTGCGCGTCGTGCGGCGGACGCAATACGATTCTGGCCTACGACGATGAAGGGAGAATCGTTCGCGAACAGGACGCCCGAGGATATGTGACGTCGCGCTCATTTGACGCGCCGGGACGTCTGTTGATTGAAACGACAGCCCTCACACCCGCCGGCTGCAATCCCGAAACGGATCCCCTGCAATGCCGGCAGGCGGGCACGCTGGCGACGGTCGCGCTGACTCCCACAACCGCCAGCGTGACCCGTAGTTACGCATACGGCGCCGCGCCGTGGTACGACCGGCCGACGAGCATTACGACGGACAGCGTGCTGAATGCCGGCGGGTCTCGCGATGAGACATTTGCTTATGACACCGCGACCGGTCGGGTGCTGGCATATACCGTCAGTGGCTGGACAGGCGCAACGGCGCCGCCTCATCTCGAGCAGCATGCGACGACGACCGCTCTTTACAGCGGCGGCGAGCCGGCGGCCTTTACACCTGGCGGTCCCTTCGCCGCGGCATGGCTGTCGCTTCCGCAGCCCGCCGGCGTGACCGGCCAGGTGGACGGACCTCGGACCGACGTCGCCGACGTGACCACCTGCGTTTATTACCCCGTCGATTCTGCGGTGCCCGCTACATGGCGAGGCCGCCTCGCTGCGGTCAGGAACGCCGCAGGGCACGTCACCACTTATGAGAATTACGACGTCTTCGGCAACGCGAGACGCATCGTCGATCCGAATGGCATCGCCACCGAGCGTACGTACGACGCCCTCGGACGGCCGCTCACGACGACAGTGAAGGGTGTTGCAGGCTGCGACACCGCCGCGGATCCTCTCTGCCCAACCGACATCATGACAACGCTCGCATACACGCCGGCGACCGGCCCGCTCTCCTCCCGCACCGATGCGAACGGAAACGTCACCACGTACGCCTATGACACCCGCGGCCGCATCACGCTCCTGACCAGGGGGCCGTCCCTGACCTCGCTCAAAGAACGGATCGAGTATTCGTACGACGCACTCACCGGCCGCAAGAGCATGGAAAAATATCTGGCAAATGAAAACGGCTCATGGATCGAGAAACGGCGGGAATCGTTTTCGTACGATTCACTAGGACAATTGATCGCACAGACGCACGCCGATACCACCTCCACCGCGTATACCTACGACGCCACCGGCAACGTCGCCTCGCTCCGGGACGAGAATCATGCCGCCGCCAATACGCGATACGACTACGATCCGGCGCGCAGACTGAGCACGGAACATCACACGCTCGGAACCGCCGAAGTCACGACCTCATACTCGTACGATAGCGCCGGCAACCTGACCAGCGTGACGGATGCCAACGGCAACCAGACCGCTTACGTTTATGACGACTTCGCACGAATGCAGTCGCAGACGAGCCCGGTCAGCGGTACGACGACCTATGCGTACGATCTCGCCGGAAACCTCGTCTCGTCGACCGATGCGAACGGCGCCACGACGACTCGCAACTATGACGCCCTTGGCCGTGTGTCCGCCGCATCGTCGGTGTGCAGCGGCTGGGATGCGGAGGAGATCACATGGTCGTACGACGATCCGACTCCGGGACGCAACGGGATCGGCCGTCTCACCACGATGATCGATCCGTCCGGAGCAACGGAGTATTCCTACGAAAGACGCGGCCTGCTGCGAAGCGAGAATCGCGTGATCGCCAACTCGTCGGAGATGCTGTACGAGTACGACGCAGCCGGCAATCGCACGCGGCTCGACGATCTCGATTACACGTACGATTTCGCGGGACGACCGTTGACGGTGACTCGCCGACCGGACTGCGAGCTCTGTCCGCCCGTACCGATTGTGACGTCCGCTTCGTATCTCCCCTTCGGTCCGGAGACAGAGCTGACGTACGGCGGCGTTCGCCAGGTCAAGCTGTACGATGGCCGCTACCGGATCACGGAGAACAAACTCCTTGGACCGGCCGGATCGGCGATCGCCGATTACACGTATTCGAGCGACGCCAACGGCAACATGACGGCCATCAGCAACATCATCGATCCCTCTCTCAATCGAGCGTTCGCCTATGACGACCTGAATCGCCTCACTACCGCCAACACCGGCACAGGCTTATGGGGCAATGGAGCCTTCTCGTACGACGCGATGGGCAATCTGCTGACGTCGACGATCGGATCGTGGACCGAATCGTTCACCTACACCGGCTCGACGCCACGAATCGCAACGAATGTCGCGCAAGGCCGCAGCACGACGGTCGAATACGACGCCGCCGGCAACGAGACGTCGGCCAGCTTCTGGCCCCGTCCGGGGGACAGTACGTTCGCTTCGGCCAACATGAGCCGCAGCTATTCCTGCCGCAATCTCCTCGCCGCCTCGTCGACACAGACCGTCCACGCGCCGGCGCCTTGCAGCGAAGGACATTACTGCCCCCCAAACCCGGTCGTGCGGCTGACGTTCACGAACTACCTGTACGACGGCCGCGGAGTTCGCGTATACGGAAGCAACGCCTCGTTCGAAGGAACGGAGTATCTGTACACCCCCGAGTTACAACTGCACCGAACGCGCGACTCGTCCGACACGACGTCCGAATTCATCCGTTTCAACGGACATCCGGTCGCGCAGATCTGGTCCCTCCACGACGGCCCGCTGTTCACCTTCACCGACCACCTCGGAACGCCCCTGCTCCAGGTCGACGCGGACTCGAACGTCGTCTGGCGCGCCGAATACGAACCATACGGCCGGATCTACCGGCTCGATTCGTTCGAGACCAATCAACCCCTCCGTTTCGCAGGCCAGGACGTCGTGTCGCCGGCCGCAGGCGGTGTGGAGGAGCACTACAACATCTTTCGGTGGTATCGGCCGGGGTGGGGGCGGTACACGCAAGATGACCCGATGTTCGCTCCACAGCGAGCGCCACGATATTTCTCCTACGCCCTAAACAACCCCCTGTCGTTCACAGATCCGCGCGGTCTATTTTCTGTTGACCCTTTTTGCAAAGGCTGCAAGAACCCGCTTCGCGCGAGCGACAAGAGTAATCTGTATCAGCACGTCATTGAGGAGACGACGGCGTTCTGCCAGACAAAATTGTCGCTGATTGCCGACGTTGCGCTTCGCGATTGCATTAAGAAGAGCTGCCAACAGGGCAGCGTCAAGTGTGACGTCCGCGAGTCAGCTTATTGCGCAGATCCCGCGACCCAGGCCTGGACGCCGATGCCGCTGTTTGATTTCATCGCACGAATATTTCCGCGACGCACAGCGTACCTATGCGCTAATAACGTCCTCAATTTCAACGGTGACGCTGGCGGCGCCGTCATTCATGAGTGGGCTCACGGTTGTGGTTACGATCCGGACAAGGCCTTGCGAGGCATACCAGGGAGCGAGTGATGAGAAGATCAATCATGACGCTCGCCTGGACACTTGGCGCCATCTTGTCGGCCGCGTGCGGTGGCACACATCAGCGAGCCGTGGTACGCCTGCGACTCGATGTTACTGTGAAACAGGGAGCTGTTCCAGTTGTTGCCGTGGTATCGCTGCGTGACAACATAGGCAGAACGCCAGAGATTCAGGTCTGCCGAACCAACCTGTCGGGGCATTGTGTTGCAGCGGTGAATTACACATATGAAGTACGACGTTATCCCTGGTCATCCCTGCGTCGGCAGCGAGCTGATTTTCATTCTCGAATACAAATGATCGTTGATTCGAACGGCGCCAGACATGAGTGCGCACTGCACGACGCAAGCCCCGCCCAACTATCGGGCCTGACGCCCTTGAAATTATTCGTTGATCTGCAGGCTGACAGCCAATGCGCCGTAACTGAAATCCCTGCTTTACCGTGAGTGCGATCCAATATGGCACGCGACGGCGGAGGCGGGTGGACAATTACTCATGAGAAAGCTGGTGATGGTGATCGTCGTTGCAGTCATTGTCGCCGCAATGATTGGCCGACTCATTTATTCGAGCGATCAGCAGAAACGGCGACAATCCACAGCCACGTGCATGTATCAGATCCGCGCCGCACTAAATGTTTACGCCGAGTTGAGTGGCGGGCTGCTTCCCCCACCACCTGCTAACGCGTCCGTTCCCACGTTGCCACTACGTCATTTCGGACATGTGGCAGGACACTGACTTCGATCGCGACCTGATCATGGTTGACGGGACCTTCGTCAGTGCACCGCGAGATTGGGCACATTGACTTTCAGGGCTGACCGGATGAGATTCGTCGACGCTGCCGCGTCGCTACTTCACCCGATACCCCAGCTTCCGCAACTCCCCTGCAATCGTCTCCACATGCTCCCCCTGCACCTCGATCTCACTCCCCTTCACCGTCCCGCCCGACCCGCACCGTTTCTTCAGGGCGGTCGCGAGCGCGGCGAGGGTTTCGGGTGAATGCGAGAAGCCTGATGCGACGGTCACGCTCTTGCCCGCGCGGCGTTTCTTGTCGATCGCGACGCGGATGGTCTGCCGCGACGGCTCGGCATCGCGCGGCGCATCGAGCTTCCCTTCCTCGCGCAGTTTCTTCGCGGCCTCGGGGTCACTGGTCCAGACGAGTTTCGACGCCATCGTTCGATCTTATGCGATGCGGAAGCGCAGGAGGCCGGCGCGGTCGGCGGGATGGATCGGGAGCACGACGTCGAGCACGGCAGACGCCCGAGATCTGGCGCCCCTGCAGACGCTTGTAGATCTTCCGCGCGGCGCACGAGGTCGGAGCAGGAGTTGCAGGTCCGCAATTCGTCCTCGACGCCCGGCGCGAGCGGCGTTCGGTTTCGAGATGGTCGAGCAGTGCAGACATCGTGGTGGGCATGAATGATCCTTTCGAGCTCGCTTCGCAGACGGCGGATGCCGGGATGGAGGCGGCTTTTGACGGTTCCCGGCAGAAAGGTTCGCCAACCTCGGACTGCGGCGGCCATGCCGCCGCCCTCGACGCACGTTACGGATTCGCCAAGGTTCTTCAGGGCGGCGGCGTGGCCGCCGCACTCCAAGGTATCCTCACTCCACTTTCACTCAGGAGGTTTCATGCGAGTCCTTCGCATCACCATCGGCCTGCTCCTGATCGCGCTGTCCGCGTCGGCGCAGGATCTGGCCTCGTTCGAGAAACGGACCACCGTCCGTAAGCTCGACAACGGTCTCACGCTCATCATCATGGAGCGCCACTCCGCGCCGGTCTTCTCGTACGCGACCGTCGTCAATGCGGGCAACGCGCAGGAAGTGCCGGGGATCACCGGCCTGGCGCACATGTTCGAGCACATGGCGTTCAAGGGAACCGAGAAGATCGGGACCACCGACATCGCCGCGGAGAAAACGGCGCTGGCGAACGTCGAGAAGGCGTACGCCGCGTACGACGAAGAGCGGCGGCGCGAAGTCGGCCGCGACGACAAGAAAGTGGCGGAGCTGGAGAAGGCGTGGAAAGACGCCATGGCCGCCGCCGACAAATTCGTCGTGGCGAACGAGTTCTCGCGCATCGTCGACCGCGCCGGCGGCACGGGCGTCAACGCCTTCACCGCATCGGACGAGACGGCCTACTTCTTCTCCATGCCGGCGAACCGCTTCGAGCTCTGGGCCTATCTCGAGTCGGAGCGCTATCTCCATCCGGTCTTTCGCGAGTTCTACAAAGAGCGAGACGTCGTGACCGAGGAGCGGCGGATGCGGACCGAGAGCAGCCCGGTCGGACGCATGGTCGAGCAGTTCCTCGAGACCGCGTATCGCGCGCATCCGTACCGCCAGCCCGGTGTCGGCTGGCCGTCCGACCTCGCGTCGTTCAGCGCGACCGACGCGGTCGCGTTCTTCCACAAGTACTACGTGCCGTCGAACATGGTGGTCGCCGTGGTCGGCGATCTGAACACCGCCGAGGCGATGCCGGTGCTGGAGAAGTACTTCGGCAGACTGCCGAAGGCGCCGGAGCCGGAGCCGCTGCGCATCACCGAGCCGCCGCAGCGCTCGGAGCGGAGCGTCGTGCTGCGCGAGACGTCGCAGCCGTTCTACCTCGAGGGGTATCACCGTCCCGCCGCGACCGATCCCGACAACGCCACGTACGACGTCATCTCCATGCTGATGTCGAGCGGACGGACCTCGCGTCTGTACAAATCGCTCGTGCGCGACAAGAAGGTCGCCGTCAACGCGTCGGGCTTCAACGGTTTCCCCGGCCAGAAGTATCCGAACCTCTTCGCCTTCTTCGCCGTCCCGAGCGCCGGCCACACCGGCAACGACGTGGCGGAGCCGATCCACGCGGAAGTCGATCGCCTGAAGAACGAAGACGTGCCGGCCGATGAGCTGCAGTCGGTGAAGACGCGCGTGCGCGCCGGCCTGCTCCGCCAGCTCGACAGCAACAGCGGACTCGCCCTGCAGCTCGCCGAGTACCAGACGCTCTTCGGCGACTGGCGCGAGTTGTTCCGCGAGGTGGAACGGATCGACAAGGTCAGCCCGCAGGACATCCGCCGCGTCGCCGGCGCCACGTTCGTGCCGACGAATCGCACGGTGGCGATGGTGGAGTCGACGAAGGGAGGTGCGAAATGAGCCAGTTGACCGTTCGCAGTTGGCAGTTGGCAGCAGCGCTCGTCCTCGCAACCACCTCGCTCTTCGCGCAGGTCACCGACTACCGCGAGATCAAGACTCCCCCGCTCAAGACCTTCAATCCTCCGACCGCCAAGCGCATCCAGCTCGACAACGGCATGGTCATCTTCCTGATGGAAGACCATGAGCTCCCGCTGATCCGCGGCTCGGCGCGCATTCGCGGCGGCGCGCGCGACATCCCGGCGGCGAAGGCCGGCATGATGGCGATCTACGCGCAGGCGTGGCGCACCGGCGGCACGAAGGACAAGACGGGCGATCAGCTCGACGAGATGCTCGAGGCCCGCGCCGCACGCATCGAGACGAGCAGCGGCGAAGACTCGACCACCATCCGCTTCGACGTCCTGAAGAACGACCTCGACTTCACCTTCCCGCTCTTCCTCGATCTTCTGAAAAACCCCGAGTTCCGCCAGGAGAAGATCGACCTGGCGAAGACGCAGTCGAACACCGGCATCTCCCGCCGCAACGACGATCCGCAGGGGATCATCGGACGCGAAGCGACGAAGCTCGGCTACGGCGCCGACTCGCCGTACGCGCGGCAGCCGGAGTACGCGACGATCGCCTCGATCACGCGCGACGACCTGCTCGCGTTCCACAAGCAGCACCTCCATGCGAACAACATGATCGTCGGCATCGTCGGCGACTTCGATCCGAAGGCGATGGAGAAGAAGCTGCGCGACGCGTTCGCCAAATGGCCGCGCGGTCCGCAGGCCGCGGCCGCGCCGGCCGGCGGCACTCCGTCGAAGCCGGGCGTCTACTTCATCGCCAAGGACGACGTGACGCAGTCGAACATCGCGCTGGTCGGCATGGGGACGCTGACGCGCAAGAATCCCGACTACTACGCCGTCCAGGTGCTCAACGAGATCCTCGACGGCGGCTCGTTCTCCGGACGCCTGATGAACGACATCCGCACGAAGCGCGGACTGGCCTACGGCGTCGGCGGCGGACTCGGCGCGCCGTGGGACCATCCGGGCCTGCTCCGTTTCCAGATGGGAACGAAGAGCAGCTCGACATTGGAAGCGATCGACGCGCTGAAGCAGGAGATCTCCGACCTCCGCAGCACGCCGTTCACCGCCGACGAGATGGCGACGGCGAAGGACCTGATCCTCAACGCGTTCATCTTCTCCATGGACCAGCCGGAGAAAATCCTGTCGCAGCAGATGGCGCTCGAGTTCTACGGCTTCCCGCTCGACTACTTCCGCAACTACCCCGCGAACATCCAGAAGGTGACGGTCGAGGAAGTAGCGAACGCCGCGAAGAAGTACGTCCATCCCGAGCAGCTCTCCGTGCTCGTGGTCGGCCGGGAAAAGGATTTCGACAAGCCTCTCTCCTCCCTCGGCACGGTGACGCCGGTCGACATCACCATCCCCGAGCCGGGCGGCGCGCCGAAAGCGTCGTCCGCTCCCGCGGCATCGGGTGAAGACGCCCGCCCGCTGATCGAGAAGGTGCGGACCTTCGTCGGCGGCAAGGACAAGATCGCCGCGGTCAAGGCGACGCACAGCGTCTCCACGGTCAACACCAAGACGCCGCAGGGCGACATGCAGATCGACATCGACGCGACCACCGTCTATCCCGATCGCGTGCACACCACCATGAAGATGCCGATGGGCGAGGTGACGATGGTGATGACGCCCGACGCCGCGTTCATGATGACGCCGATGGGCAATCAGGAGATGCCCGCCTCGCAGCGCGACAACACGCGCCGCGAGGTGAAGCTGGAGATGCTCTCCCTCCTGATGAACGCCGATCAGCCGGGCACGACCTTCACCGCGACCGGCACCGAAAAGGTCGGTGACATCCAGGCGAAGATCGTCGAAGTCCACACCGACGCCGGCAACCTGAAGTGGTGGATCGACCCCGCCACCGGCCGCGTCCTGCGCAAGGCCTCCACCGCCCGCACCCCCGCGGGACCAGCCGAGGCCGTGACCGAGTACAGCGAATGGAAATCGTTCGGCGGCCTGATGCTCCCGACCCGCTTCACGACCACGCGCAACGGCGAGCCGTTCAGCAGTGGCGAGGTGAAGATGGTTGAGATCAATCCGAGCGTTGATATGACGATGTTTGAGAAGAAATAGCTATTGAGCGATTAAGGCGTTGAGGCGTTGAGGTGTTGAGCAAAAGCTGCTCTCCCTCAACGCCTCAACCGCTTAACGCCTCAACCGCTTAACACCTCAATACCTCAACACCTCAATACCTCAACACCTCAACACCTCAACACCTAAGCAGTCAGCTTTTCGTCTGCACCTCTTTCACCAGCCTCGCCAGCATCACCGTCATCTCATGCAGCGAATGGATCACGCCGACTTCGAACGCGGTCGGCGCTTCGCCGGCGGAGCATGCGCAGTAGTTGCACGGGGCGCCTCGCCCGCCGTCGTGCTGCTCGAGGGCGTGACCGCACGCACACGCATCTTTTGCAAGTTGCATTCAATCCTCCTCTTCTCGCTCGAATGATAATGAAGCCGTGCGACTCCGATCCCTTGCCCTCGCTGCGGTTTTCCTCGCCTCCTGCTCCCATTCGCAGTTGATCCCTGAAGACTCGCCTGATGCCGCGGCTGCCTACTTCGCGGCCAAGCGCGGCAATGTCGACGTCGTCGCGCGCTGGTCCGCCGCGCGCGCGGAAATGCGTTCCTCGCGACGCGCCGCCGTCGAAATGAATCAATGGACCTTCCTCGGTCCCGGCAACTTCGGCGGCCGCACCCGCCCGCTCGTCATCGACGCCACCGCCCCCGACACCATGTACGCCGGCGCGGTCTCCGGCGGCGTCTTCAAGACCACCGACGCCGGCGCGAACTGGATCGCCACCGGCGACGCGATGGTCAACCTCGCGGTGAACTCGCTGGCCATGAGTCCCGCCGATTCGAGCACCCTCTTCGCCGGCACCGGCGAGGGTTACTTCCGCGAGGACATCCGCGGCACGGCCGTGGCCATCCGCGGCGACGGCATCTTCGTCTCGCACGACGCCGCCGCGAGCTGGACGCAGCTCCCCTCCACCGCGAACAACGAAGACTTCCACTGGGTCAACGACCTCGCCATCAGCACGCACGATCCGCATCGCATCTACGCCGCGACGCGCACCGGCGTCTGGCGCTCGAACGACGAAGGCACCTCGTGGACGCGCGTCCTCGCCACGACCGTCAAGGGCGGCTGCCTCGACCTCGCGCTCCGCAACGGCACCGGCGGCGATTACCTCTTCGCCTCCTGCGGCATCTTCGCGCAGGCGACGGTCTATCGCTCCAAGAACGCCGAGACGGATGACGCGTGGACGCCGGTCCTCTCCGAGCCCGGCATGTCGCGCACCACGCTCGCCATCGCGCCGTCGAATCCGTCGGTCGTCTACGCGCTCGCCGCGCGCAATGCGATCGGCGAGACCGATCAGACGCTCCTCGGCCTCTACCGCTCCGAGCAGAACGGCGACGCCGGCACCTGGACGCTGCAGCAGGGGCGCGACGGCGTCGTGCCCGATTCGCTCATCCTCGAGAATCCGTACAGCACCACGTTCTCGCTCTGCACCGACGGCCACGGCCACGCCAATCCGATCGGCATGGGGTGGCACACCAACGCCATCGCCGTCGATCCGCTCAATGCCGATCGCATCTGGACCGCCGGCGTCGACGTCTTCCGCTCCGACGACGGCGGCAAGACGTGGGGCCTCGCGTCGTACTGGTGGGACCCGGCGTCGTCGCACGCCGACCATCATTCGATCACCTTCGATCCGCGCTACGACGGCGCGGCGAACCAGCGGCTCCTCGTGACGAACGACGGCGGCGTCTATCGCACCGACAACGCGCGCGCCGCGCTGGCGACGGGCCCGAAGGCGGCGTGCGATCCGAAGTTGACGTCGGTGAAGTGGACGTCGCTGAACCACAACTACGGGGGGGCGCAGTTCTACCACGGCAGTGTCTCGCCCGACGGCAACTCGTTCCTCGGCGGCACGCAGGACAACGGCACGCTCGCCGGCGGCAAGCTCGGAAGCAACCTCACGAGCGACGGCTGGCTCCGGGTGTGGGGCGGCGACGGCGGCTACGCGGCGATCGATCCGAACCGTCCGTTCGTCTGGTTCGCTGAATCACAAGGCGGCGCGATCGTCCGCACCGCCGACGGCGCGAACTTCTTCCAGTCGTACATCGACACGACTCGCGATCAGTTCCTCTTCATCACCCCGTTCGTTCTCGACCCGAACGACACGCTCCGCCTCTGGACCGGCGGCACGCGACTCCATCGCCGCGACTCGCCCGGATCGCCGTGGGTCTACGCGAGCAAGGCGCTCGACGGCTACGCGACGAGCATCGCCGTTGCGCCGGGCAACTCCTCGCTCGTCATCGCCGGCACGACCTCCGGCTCGCTCTACCGCAGCACATCGGCGAAGACTGCCGACAACGCGACGTGGCAGCAGACGCATCCGCGCGACGGCTGGCTGTCGTCAGTGACGTTCGATCCGACGAACGCGAACATCGTCTACGCGACCTACGCCCTCTTCGGCGGCGCGCACGTCTACCGCTCCATCGACGCCGGCGTGACCTGGTCGCCGATCGACGACGGCATCCCCGACATCGCCGCGCACGGCCTGGCGATCGATCCCGATCACCCCTCGAACCTCTACCTCGGCACCGACCTCGGCATCTTCATCTCCACCGACAGCGGCGCGAGCTGGTCGCACGACGACGCGCTGCCGCAGGCGATCACCGAGTGGGTGACGATCGCGCACGGTGCGCACGGGCCGGCGCTTTACGCCTTCACGCACGGCCGCGGCGTCTGGCGGCTGGAGCTGAGCGACGAGCCGCCGCGAAGACGCTCGACGGGACGGAAATGAACGCGATTTAGAAGGAGTCCGCAATCCGCCTCGCGATGAGCGCGTAGCCCTCGCCGGACGGATGGAAGCGATCGGTCGACAGCCGGTCGTGATACGCGAAGAGGTCCGCGGTCGGCACCACGACGACGTTCGCATCGCCGCTGAACCGCTCCGTCATCTCGGCGTTCCAACGCATCACCAGCGGCGTGAGCATCGCGCCGTTCGGCGTCGAGACGAACGGGTTGTAGAGGCCGACGATGAAGATGCGCGCCGACGGACTGACGACGCGCAGCTCCTTCACAATCTCCGTGATTTGATCGAGCACGCGCCCCATCACCGCGTCGGGATCGCGCGGCGGCGCGTTCCGCCAGTCGGTGCCGCCCCAGAGATCGTTGCCGCCGATCGAGACCACGATCACGTTCGACTGCGCCGCGACTTCGAGCACGTTGTGACTCTTCAGCCGCTGCAGCAGATCGGGCGTGCGCGCGCCGTCGACCGCGAGGTTCGTCGCCCGCTGCACCTGCAGGTGCCGGCGACCCAGCTCGTCGACGAGACGGCCGCCGATGCCGAGGCCTGTTTCGTCGCCCGTGCCGCGCGCGAGGGAGTCGCCGAGGATGAGGGGGACGAGTTTCGTGCGGGAGGTGGAGGATTGGACGGGGCGCGGCGCGACGTCGACCACCGTGCCCGTATCGCCGCGCAGCCAGGAGACCAGGCCGTATCCGAACAGGCTCGCCGCGATCAGCGCGGCGAAGGATGGGAGGTACCAGTAGAGGATTTTCCTCACCTCGCAAGTTTATGCCGAGCGAAGTCGAGGCATCATCGGCGGCGCCGCGAACGCATTCGCCACGTGCGTCGCCTGTGGCACGATACGCGCGGCGCCGCCATTGATCCCTCGCTTCGCTCGGGATGAACTACCACATGAAATCCATCACCGGCCTCTCCACGATCACCCCCACGCTGATCGCGGAGCACCTCACCAAAGTCATCGGCGACAGGACCATCGTCGACGACGTCTCCTTCGAGATTTTCCAGGGCGAGGTCTTCGGCTTCCTCGGGCCGAACGGCGCGGGGAAGACGACGACCATCCGCATGCTCGTCGGCCTGATCAAGCCGACCGCCGGGCGCGTGATCATCTGCGGTCACGACGTCCGCCGCGATTTCGAGAAAGCGATGCGCTGCATCGGCTGCATCGTCGAGACGCCCGACCTCTACCGCTTCATGAGCGGCCGCGAGAACCTCGCGCACTTCGCGCGGATGCTCGGCGTCGACGCGCGCGACATCGAGCGCGTCGCCTCACTGGTGAACCTCGAGCATCGCCTCGACCAACGCGTCGGCACCTACTCGCTCGGCATGCGCCAGCGCCTCGGCATCGCGCAGGCGCTCCTCGGGCATCCCAAGCTGCTCATCCTCGACGAGCCGGCCAACGGCCTCGATCCCGCCGGCATCCGCGAGATCCGCGAGCTGCTGCGACGCCTCGCGCGCGACGAGGCGATGAGCGTGTTCGTATCGAGCCACCTCCTCGCGGAGATCGAGCTGACGTGCGACCGCGTCGCGATCATCCACAAGGGACGCATCCTCCGCGCCGGTCCGGTGCGCGACCTGATCTCCAAGCGCCGCGCGATGGAGTTCCGCGTCAGCGACACCGCGCGCGCCGCCGAGATCATCGGCAACGGGACGACCATTGAAGGCGATCGCGTGATCGTCCCAATCGAGGAATCGGCCGCCCCGCCGATCGTCGCCGCCCTCACCGGCGCCGGCATCGACGTCTATCGCGTCGCGCCGAACAAGCAGACACTGGAAGAAATGTTTCTCGAGGCGACCGGCGGGGAGACGGTAGGTTGATGCTCGCACTACTGCAGAACGAAACGCTGAAGCTCCTCCGCCGCCGGCGATTCGCCATCGTCCTCGGCATCCTCACCGCGATCCTCCTGCTCGTCTCCTATTCGCAATACCGCATTCTCCACGAGCGGGCGAAACGCAACTGGCGCGCAGAGCTGCAGGAGCGCGTCGCGCGCGCGGAGAACGCGCTGCGCCGCGGGCGGATGAATCCGTCGTGGGCGCGCTCCGTCCGCGCGGAGATCGGGCGACTGCAGTTCTATCTCGACCACGACATCGATCCCGAAAAGCCGAACGTGCCGCGCTTCGTCCGCACCTTCGCCAACGTCGCCGGCTTCCTTCTCCTCCCGCTCCTCGTCTCCGTCCTCGGCAGCGACATCGTCTCCGCGGAGAACGCCGAAGGGACCGACAAGCTGCTGCTGACGAGGCCCGTCCGACGATGGAAGATCCTCGCGGCGAAACTCGTGACGCTCTGGATGTTCGCCACGCTGACGCTGATATGCGGCGCGCTCATTTCGCTCATCGTGTCGTCGGCCGTTCTGCCGACGCACGGCTGGACCGAGCCGACGTTCAACGGCTTTCAACTGGCGAAGAACGCGGTGCGCATCGACACCGTGCGCCAGCTCCCGCTCTGGCGCGACGCGCTGATCGCGTACGGACTGGAGTGGTACGCCCTGATCGCCGTCGCCTCGATCGCGCTGATGCTGTCCGTACTCTTCAAATCGAGCGCCGCGTCGATCGGGACGATGCTCGCCGCGCTGATCGGCGGCACGATCCTCACCCGTATCAGTCCCGACTGGACCGCCGGCAAGTACCTCTTCATCTCCGCCCTCCCCCTCGCCGACTACTACACCGGCGAGCCGCCGCCGTATGACGGCATGACGATGACGTTCTGCCTGCTGCTCCTCGCAGCGTGGGCCGCCGGCGCGATCATCGTCGCCTTCACGCTCTTCACCAGACGTGACGTCTTCGGATAGGGTGATCCGATGAAGTTCCGCTATCTGCTATCCGCTATCTGCTATCTAGCGCTCGCGTGTCACAACGAGCCGGCGGTCACCGAAACCACCGACACCCGCGAGCCGATCGCCATCGCCTACGCCGGCGTCTCCGAGCTCCCGGTCTACGCGAAGCCGGACGAGCAATCGAAGGTGCTGACGAAATACCTCAGCGGCGAATCGGTCTCCGTCCTCGCGAAGCAGGGCGACTGGTCGGAAGTGCGCACCGTCACCGGCAGCGGCTGGGTCCATTCATCCGACCTGACGACAGCATCAGCGGCGAAGGAAGAAGAAGCGAATCCGACACCGAAGTTCCGCGTCCCTCCCCCGACCGTCAGCGCGCCGTCCGCACACGGCGTCATCTACCTCGAGGCCGACGTCAACACCGAGGGCGAGGTGACGCATGTCGATGTACTGGCGAACGAGCCGGGCGATCCGGGGCTGCTACAGCGCAACATCGCCGCGCTGATGCAGGCGAAGTTCTACCCCATCGTGCAGAAGGGGCAGAAGAAGGCGTTCAAGTACGACCATCGCATCAGCTATTGAGCGCTTCAATGCGCGTAGACGGTCCCGCGATTCACCATCGGCTCGGCTCGCAGAGGAAGGTTGTACTCTCTTCGCCCGACGCGCCATCGCACGCCGGTCAGCAGCATGAAGTTGAATTCGGTTTCCAGTTCCGCGATCACGTACTTCGCGTTCTGTCGATCGAGCGCGGCCGGGAAATGAGCAACGCCGCCCGAATCCGCGGTCATCGAGGCAAGCACGCAGTCATTGCTGCCGAGAACAAAAACCTTCGCCCCGACCGCGGCATCATGACTCTCGGCGAGATAGACATAAACATTGATCGCCGAGTCATCCACCGCATCTACTGACGCTGCCGCCACCGGCGTTTCTGTTCTGCCGGCGCACTCACTCACTCCGTTGACACCATCCGGCGCATCACTGACGCGGATGACAGAGTCCGCCCTCCAGCGGTCCGTGTGTCGCAACATGACGAGATAACGGTCCATGACAGGATTCTCGACGCCGATCGTCAACGACACGGCGGCAGTCTGGCCAGTTGAGGCAACCGCGGGCGCTGCAAAGGAAACCAAACCACCGAAGCCCGGAAATGCCTTCTCCAGACCCGCGGTCCAATACGGGCCGAGCCTCTTCGGATCGAACGGGACGGAGGCGATGAGTTGGTCGATCCTTGCCGAGGTCGCAAAGCTGAGTCCTTTCTCGGACCACGTCGGGATCGCCGGCGGGTTGAGGCGCGGACTCAAGAGATTCCGTAATAACTCAGGCGAGAGATACGAGCGGCATGGCATCGGGAGAATCGGATCCGCAAAATCTCGCACGACCACGAGGTGAGGGCGGCCCTTCTCGAATGGCAAAGGAAGCTGAGATCGCAGAACGGCATCGAGCGCGACCTGATAAATCGAAATCTCACTCTTCGCGGCGTTGCAGACGGCCGCATGAGTCAGACACAGGATCACGAAGGTGATGCGATGGAAGGCCCTCATCGCCCGATTCTCACACGCTCCCGTGACGACCGCCACCGCCCTTCGTCACAAGCCATCGCATCGTGTGATCGGGAGCGGACCAAATGCGAAACAGACTGCTGCTTCTGATCATCCCCATCCTTCTCTTCTCCTGCATGCAGAAACCGAAACCGGTGGCGCAGGCGAATTCGGAATCACGTGAGCCGGTGGCCATTCGCTACGTCGGCGTGCCTACCCTGAAGATCCACGCCGCGCCGAATGAAGCCTCCAACATCATCACGAAGTACGGCTACGGCGAGACCGTTTCGGTGCTGTCGCATCGCGGTCCGTGGGCCGAGCTGCGGATGTTCGACAACAGCAGCGGCTGGGCGCTGACCAGTGAGCTGATGACCGCCGAAGACGCCGCGAAAGTGACCGACACGCCGCGCTTCTACGCGCCGCCGCCCGCGGTCGAAGGCGGACGCGCGCACGGCGAGATCGAGATGCAGGCGAAGGTGAACACCGACGGCACGGTGATCGACGTGGTGACGGTGAAGAACACGACTGGCTCCAGCGCCCTCGGCGAGCAGAACGCCAACGCGCTGAAGCAGGCGCAGTTCTATCCGATCACGCAGAAGGGTCAGCGCATGACGTTCTACTACACGCACAACGTGTACTACTGAGGTACGCTTCGGCCTCATGGCCGACACGAAACGCGACTTCCTTCGCCACACGCTCGCGACCCTCGTCTATCGCGACAGCAAGTCCCTGCGCGACGCGCCGCCGGAGTTCGCGTCGTCCGAGGTCGGCGGCGAGAACCGCACGCCGCTGAAGATCCTCGCGCACATCAACGACCTCCTCGACTGGGCGTACTCGATGGCGTGCGGCGAGCGGAAGTGGAACGACTCCAAGCCGGAGTCGTGGAGCGCGGAGTGCGATCGCTTCTACGCGGCGGCGAAGAAGTTCGATGACTTCCTCGCCTCCGACACGCCGCTCTCCTGCGCCGAGGAGAATCTCTTCCAGGGACCGATCGCCGACGCCATCGCGCACGGCGGCCAGCTCGCGATGATGCGCCGCCTCGCCGGTGCGCCGATCAAAGGTGAGAACTACTTCAAGGCCGACATCGTCGCGGGACGGGTGGGGGCGGAGCAGACGAAGCCGAAGTTCGAGTTCTAGGGCGAAGCGAGCTTCACGTCCCGAGTCATTTGCACCATCGACATCGAGATCGCGATGGAAAGACCGCCGTTGGTCTGCCACATCACGCCGACCAGCTCGTTGTCTTCGTTCAGGAGCGGCGCGCCCATGTCTTCGTCCTCCGAAGCGATGGTGGTGATCACGAAATCGTTCGCCGAAACGACGTTTCCTTTCACCAATCCCGAAACACTCCCGAGCATGTAGACCGCGTCGCCGGCCTTCAGCGCCCGCATCTGCGGCCGCATCACGCCACGCAACGGAACCACATTGTTCGTGGAAACGCCGGCGGCGAGATCGATCACGGACGTGAGCGCACTCTCAGCATCGGTCCGGATCACCGTGCCGATCGCACTACCCTTCGGCGGCTGAACGACCCGCGATCCCTTGGCGCCTGTGACCAGCGCGGTCGACAGAAGATATCGCTTCGTTCCATTTGTCACGTCCGTGACGACACAACACACCGTTCCCGTCGTAATGCCGGAGATGGCCGCTCCCGGCTCGATCGGTCTTTGCCGCCTCGGGCGCGCGAGCTGCGATGCGCTCGCAACGACCTCTGAGCTGCTCGGACTGACACTGCGGAAGAGAGAGCGCGCGACTTTGGCAGACCTGATGTACGCGGTGAGTGCTTGTTGTGTTTTCTGGTTCTCGGCGAGCAGCGCTGCCAGCTTGCGCGTCTCATCCTCCGCCCGCTGCTGGTCAGCCTTCTGCTTCAGCACATACAGCCCCACGGAAATGACGGCCAGCAGGATCACCGCCGCAAAGCGTGCGTTGCGCAGATGCCGCCGTGTCCTCTCCGCTCGATCCGCAGCGGCCCGGCTCGCTTCGATGAATGCCCGCAACTGCGGCTTGACGCCGAGCTCCTCCGCCTCTTCACTCCGCAGCCACCGCTCTGCCTCTTCGAGCTGCGCGCCGGCGAGCAGTCCACTGCTGCGTCCGAAGCGCTCCCATTCATCCGCGAACGTCTCGAAGTGACGGCGCGTCGTCATCTGACCGCGCAGTTGCTCGAGCCAGGTCACGAGCCGCGGCCAATTGCGCACCAGCGCTTCATGCGCGACCTCGACCTGCGCATCCGGATCGCCGTTCGCGCCGCTCCGCACAAGCCGCGCATCGACCAGTTTCTGAAGCACGCGCTCGACGCGTCCGGGATCGTCGCCGATCGCCAGCAGCTCCGTCCTCAGCACGCGGCTGCTCGTCACCTCGGACGAACCGGCGCCGGGCCGCACCATGCGCAGGAGGATGCGGCGCATCGTGAACTGGTCCTGCGGGATCAGGCTCTCGTACAGCGCGTCGGCGCTGCGCGCGAGCGCGACGCGGCCGCCCCCGAGGCGGTTGTACGCGGCGAGCGTGAGGCGGTTGTGATCGCGCTCCTGCCAGAGGCGGAACAGCGTGAACTGCAGCAGCGGGAGCGCGGCCGGCTCGCCGAGGACGTCGCCGATCAGCCGTTCGACCAGTCCCGACTCGAGCTTCAGGCCCACCGGCTCCGCCGCCTTCTCGATCGCTTCGCGCAGCTCCGCCGCATTCAGCGGCGTGGCGCGCTGATCGGCCGCCTCGATCAGTTTCTGCAGCTCCGGCAGTTTCGCGAGATGCTGGTCGTAGTCGCTGCGCATGGTGAGGATCGCGCAATGCCGCGGCGATTCGGTATGCAGCAACGCCACGAGATTCGCGGCGAACGCATCCCGGGCCGCGTCGTCCTCGCACAGGGTGAACATCTCTTCGAATTGATCGATCACCAGGCAGACCGGCGGTCCGTCCGCGAGGAGCTTCGTCAGCCGCAGCGGATCGCCGAGGAAGGACTCGCGTTGCGTGCCGAAGCATTCCGCGAGATTGGCCAGCGGATCCGATCCCGGAACGAGCGGACCGGCGTAGCGCCACGACGCGCTTCCCTCCAGCGCTCCTTCCCTCAGCATCGGCAGCAGTCCGCCGAGGACGACCGACGACTTGCCGCTGCCGGACGGGCCGAACACCGTGACCAGGCGCGCCTCGGCGAGCTTGGTCAGCATCGACTGCAGCATCCGCGAACGGCCGAAGAAGCGCTTGCTGTCCTTTTCGCGGAAGGCCTCCAGGCCGAGATACGGACAGAGCTCCTCGGCCAGCGTCGGCGCAAGGGCTGGATTGAACTCGGCGAGCGTCGTCTCCGGGACCACGATCGAGTCGCGGACCAGCGTCGCGCTCCAGTAGTCGATCAGTCCCTGCGCCGCCTCGCGATGCACGTCGGCATCGAGCAGCGCCCCGGTGGCGCGCGCGCGGAGGATGAAGCTCGTGAGCTCCTCGCGCATCGACGTCGCGCTGCTCCCTTCGCGCAGCCGCTTCATCAGGAGGGAGTGCGCGGAGCGCAGCTCGAAGATCGTCGGATACGCCTGCTCCATCGTCGCGCTCATGCCAGCACCTTCACGATTGCGGCGACCGGTTCACCTGCTCTGCGCAGCTCATCGCACTGGCGCTTCAGCTTCGTGTCGACCTCGAGGAATTGATTGCCGGCACAGCGCCGGACGCGGTTGAAGTGACGCCGCATGCGGACGGCGTCCTGCGCGGCGATGGCGGAATCGAGATTCGTCTGTTCGCTGCGGATGTCGCGCGCCCACGGCTCGTCGGTCGCGGCGAGGAGGGCGATCTGCGCCTTCAGGCTGGGCCACGATTCGATGAGCTCCACGCTGTCGCTGGCAGCGAAATTCGACGCCACGCGGCGCAGCTCGACGTCGGCGCTCTGCCACCGCCCATGGTCCGTGACCAGCGCGCCGAGGTTCTGATCGAGATGATCGAGGGCCTCCAGACCCTGCTCCAGCTCCTGCAGCTTCTGAGGCTCCATGTGCGACTCGCGCGCGCGGCGGCAGGCGAGCCCCATGGCGTCGATGATCGCGTCGAGCCGCAGATCGCGCGCCGCCTGATTGAGCAGGCTGTCGATGAGCGGCGGCACGGAGGCGAGCACGCGATCGATGGACGCCGCGCACTTCCGGACCCGCGAGGCGTCGCGCTCGCCGATCGCCACGGCGAGCGACTCGTGCGCTCGATCGAGCCGGTCGATCCACGGCAGGCGCGCGGGATCGAACGCCTTCGCCTGCTCCAGCTCGCGCAGCCGCGCGGTCACCCGCCGCAGCTCGTCGTGATGGGTCTCCAGATTGTCGGCCGCGCTGTCGTCCTGCTTCTCCAGCGCATCGGCCTCGCGAAGGATCGGGTCGTAACACTGAAACTGCAGGCGGTGCAGTTGATCGTGCACGTCCTTGAGCGACGCCAGGCGATCGATCTGCTCCACCGCGGCGCCGAACCGGAGCCGGAACTCGAGCAGCGCATCGCGCACGGGGCCGCCGCGAAGCAGATCGGCGACGGTGCGCAGCCCCTCGTTCACCGCATCGAGGTTCACCACTTCCGGCGGCGCGTCGGAGAGCGTGCGCACCAGCCGCATCATCTGCCGCGCGAATTGCGCGTCGTCGACGAGATCGACGCGCGTGCGGAAGCCGATCCATTCAGGCGGCGTGCACGGCTTCAGCATCACCGGAATGATCCGCTGCGCTTTCCCGCTCGGATCGACGTACGACGTGAGGAAGCCTTCGTACGACGTCCACTCGCTCGATACCCAGTCCGGCGTGAGCACGACGAGCGTCCGCTTCGACTGCCTCACCGCGTTGCTCATGTTCTCGATCGCGCTGATGCCGACGACGAAGTCATCGTCGGTCAGCACGCGCAGACCGTTGTTGCGCAGATTCGGAACCAGCACTCCGTCCACCCACTGCTTGTCGCGGTGGCTGTAGCTGATGAAGACGTCGTGTGCGTAGTCGTTCACGCGACCTCGGGGAACCGCAATGATGGAGTTTCCCGAAGTATGCGCTTACGGAAGCAGGGCAGCAACGCGGAGCATCACTTGAAATGCACCTTGATCCAGTCGATCCAGCGCCGGTACAGATCGGCGCTGCGCACCGGATCGCCGGGGAAATGCCCACCCACCGGATACGCCACGAACTTCACCTCCACGCCGTTGTCCTTGAGCGCGTGGTACATCTCGAATGACTGCGTCGCGGGGACGCGCGCGTCGCCGGTGTCGGTGAGGATCAGCGTCGGCGTCTTGATCTTGTGGACGTACGTGATCGGCGACTGCTCGAGGTACTGCTTCGCGTACTTCGGATCGTACGGCGAGCCGCCGAACGAATAGGCGGCGGTCACGTTGTTGTCCGACAGCGCGTACTCGTGCACGAGGTTGTTCACCGCCGCGCCGCTCACCGCGGCCTTCCAGATGTCGTAGTGGCCGATCAGCCATGACGTCATGTAGCCGCCGTACGACCAGCCGGAGACGGCGATGCGGTCGTGGTCGATGAAGCCGCGCTTCTCCAGCATGGCGATGCCGGCCATCACGTCGCGGCCCGGACCGGCGCCGGCGTCGTTGAAGATCGCGCGCTCGTAGGCGTTGCCGAGGTTGTCGCTGCCGCGGTAATTCGGGGAGAAGACGATCCAGCCTTGCGCGGCCATCAGTTGCGAAAACGTCGAGAACGTCCGCGTCGATGCGGCCTGCGGTCCGCCATGAATCGAGAGCACGAGCGGATATTTGCGATCGGGCTTGAAGTCGGGCGGATAGACCACCACGCCGTCTTCCGTGAAGCCGTCGTTCGTCCAGGTCACGCGCTCGATGTTCCCGAGCTCGAGCGATGCGACTGCATCGTCATTGAGTGATGTCAGGCGGCGCGGCTTCGCCGTCGCGGAGCTCATGTAGTACAGCTCGCGCGGATGCAGCGGCTCCGAGCCGGTGAAGGCGATCGAGCCGTCGCGGCCGACGTTGAAGTCGACCCAGTACGACCACGACGGACTGATGTCGCCGAGGTCGAGCTTCTTCGCCGCGCCGGTCAGCGGCTGCAGCCAGAGCGCGGTCGCGGTCGCGTCGTGACCGCCGACGACCAGCGACTTGCTGTCGGGCATCCAGAGCGCGCGGAAGAGGCTGCGGTCGATGCCGCGCGTCACGTCGACGCCGTCGACTCCTTCGAACGGCACGACGTAGATCTCGACTTCGTTGTTCGGATCGTTGTCGCGCGGAAACCAGTACGCGATGTTCTTGCCGTCGGGCGAGAAGACCGGCGTCGTCTCGAACTTCGCCATCTTCGTCACCTTGCGCGAGTTGCCGGTCGTGACGTCGACGACGTAGATCGCCGTGCGGTCGCTGTCGCCGTAGACCGGCGACTCCTGCTTCGTGATCGCGAGGAGCTTGCCGTCGGGCGACCACGACAGCGGCGACGGCACTGGGCCGGGCGGCTGGGCCATCGGCACACTCCAGCCGCCGCTGGTGATTCGCTTCGCCTCGCTGCCGTCGTCGTTGATCGTCCAGACATGCGAGGCGCGCGGCAGCTCCTGCGCGAGGAAGTCGCTGTTGCCCGGCTCGAACGCGTCCTCGAACTTCGCGCGGTCTTTCTTCTCAGGCTTCTCGTCGGCGGCGACGAAGGCGAAGGCCTTGCCGTCTGGACGCCAGGCGTACTGCTGGATCCCCTCTTTCGCTTTCGTCACCTGCAGCGCTTCGCCGCCGTTCATCGGCAGGACGAAGAGCTGCGGACCATCCTTCTCCACGGCGATGAATCCGAGGCGATCGCCGTTCGGCGACCATCGCGGCGAGCCGACGTGATGGCGCTCGTACGTCAGCGTCCGGCGCGCGCCGGTGGCGACGTCGATGAGGACGAGCTCGTCATCGGAGCGATTCTCCTTCGCGTTCGGCGTGCTGATCACGCACGCGATCGACTTGCCGTCGGGCGAGATCTGCGGATCGGAGACCGACTTGAAGCGGAAAACGTCGTCCGGTTCGATGCGCCGTTTCTGCGCATGCAGGCTGATCGCGGCGAGCACGATGAGGAGAATTCGTAAAGTCTTCATGCCGCGAGTATAAGGAACGCCCCCACTCGCCTAAAATGGAAGCTGTCGATGTCGCTGCTTCTCCAGCAGGGCGGTCCAAGACGCGGTCCGGCGCCGATGATCGGCCGCGAAGTTCTCGTCGGTCCCGATCCCTCGATCTGCAAGGTGAAGGGCGTGATGTTCGCGGCGCGCCGCGAGTTCCTGATGAAGGGCTTCGGCGAGCGGACGTTCTACGCGATCGTCAGCAAGCTCAACCCCGACACGATGCGCGTGGCGATGCATCCGGTGGCCGGCTCGTGGTACGACTTCGCCGCCGTCGTCGAATACGACCGCGCGATCTGGGCCGCATGTCATCAGCGCTACCCCTACATCCTCGACCTGATCGGCGCGGCCTCGGCGGAGCTCGGCATCACCCGCGTCTTCCAGCAGCTCGACGAAGCGGAGCTCTACGCCTTCCTCGAAAAGCTCGCGCAGTTTCACGAGCAATATCAGATGTACGGCCGCCTCGAGGCCGAGCGCACCCCGACCGGCGCCCGCATGCACTACCGCGATTACCCCTGCTACAGCCCCGTCTTCTGCGCCAGCGGCAACGGCTTCCTCCTCGAAGCGATCCTGCGCCACGGCGGCCGCGACGCGGAGGTGGTGGAGACGAAGTGCCACTGCCGTGGGGATGAGGTGTGCACGTATGAACTCACGTGGGGATAGCTGTTGAGCGATTAAGCCATTGAGCTTTTGAGCTCAACCGCTGAACAGCTCAACGGCTCAATCGCTTTACGTTCAGGAATTCGCTCGCTCGAAACGCGTTAACGCCCGCGCATGCAACAGTTTCGCTACGACATTCGCAACGTGGCCATCATTGCCCACGTCGACCACGGTAAGACCACGCTCGTCGATGCTCTCCTCAAGCAGGCCGGTGCCGTTCGCGCCAACCAGCAGATGGATGAGCGCGTGATGGACTCGAACGACCTCGAGAAAGAGCGCGGCATCACCATCCTCGCCAAGAACACCTCCATCCGTTACCTCGTCGATGATCCCGACGCCCTCGGGCATCCGGTCCATCACGAGGCGACGCACACCGCGTCGGGTCACGACCTCCCCGCCGTCTTCGTCCATCCGAAGGAAGTGAAGATCAACATCGTCGACACGCCGGGCCACGCCGATTTCGGCGGTGAGGTCGAGCGCGTGCTGTCGATGGTCGACGGCGTCATCCTCCTCGTCGACGCCGCGGAAGGGCCGATGCCGCAGACGCGCTTCGTCCTCCGCAAGGCGCTCGGCCTCGGGCTCCTGCCGATCGTCGTCATCAACAAGATCGATCGCAGCGACGCGCGTCCGACCGAAGTCGTCAACGAAGTCTTCGATCTGATGATCGAGCTCGGCGCCTCCGACGAGCAGCTCGACTTCCCGATCCTCTACGCCATCGGCCGCCAGGGCATCGTCCGCTCCGAGCTGACCGATACCACCGAGGATTGCCGTCCGCTGTTCGATGCGATCCTCAAGCGCATTCCTCCCCCGCCGGGCAACGCCGACGGCGCGATGCAGCTCCTCGTCTCCGCGATCGACTACAACGATTACGTCGGCCGCCTTGGCATCGGGCGCATCCAGCGCGGCACGCTGAAGCAGGGCGAAGATGTCGTGCTGATCCTCCGCGACGGCACGCACAAAAAGGGACGCGTCACGAAGCTGACGGCGTTCGAAGGCCTCACGCGCAAGGAAGTCGCCGAAGCCTCGGCGGGCGAGATCGTGGCGGTCGCGGGATTCGCGGACGTCGAGATCGGTGAGACCTTCTCTTCCGCGGCTGAGCCCGAGCGCCTCGAGCCGATCGCCATCGACGAGCCGACCGTGTCGATGTTCTGGCTGGTCAACGACTCGCCGTTTGCCGGCACCGAAGGCAAATACGTCACCTCGCGCAACATCAAAGAGCGTCTCGACCGCGAGCTGCGGAAGGACGTCGCGCTGCGCGTCCGCGAGACCGAGCAGGCGGACCGCTTCGAGGTCTCCGGACGCGGCGAGCTGCACCTCTCGATCCTCGCGGAGAACATGCGCCGCGAAGGCTTCGAGTTCGCGCTGTCGCGGCCGCAGGTCATCCTCAAAGAAGTCAACGGCAAGACGATGGAGCCGTACGAGGCGCTCGTCGTCGACATCGACGAAGGTCACGTCGGCCCGATCATGGAGAAGCTGCAGATCCGCCGCGCGGAGATGACCGACATGGTCAACCCCGGCACCGGCCGCGTGCGCATCGAGTTCAAGATCCCGACGCGCGGCCTCTTCGGCATCCGCACCGAGTTCCTCAGCGAAACGCGCGGCACCGGCCTGCTGTACCACACGTTCCTCGAGTACGGCCCGTACCGCGGCGACATCACGAGCCGCAACCGGGGCGCGCTGGTGTCGAAGGAAGCGGGCGAGACGACCGCCTACGCCATCGAGCCGCTGCAGGAGCGCTCCACGCTGTTCCTCGGCCCCGGCTCGAAGGTCTACGGCGGCCAGATCGTCGGCGAGAACTCGCGCGACGTCGACATGGTCGTGCAGGTCTGCAAGAAGAAGCACCTCACGAATATGCGCGCCTCGGGCTCCGACATCGCCGTGCAGCTCACCCCGCCGCGCCTGATGACGCTCGAGCAATGCCTGGAGTGGATCGACGACGACGAGCTGCTCGAGGTCACGCCGGAATCGATCCGCATCCGCAAGAAGATCCTCGACCACTCGCAGCGCGACGTGGCGCGGAAGAAAGCGGTCAAGGCGGAAGCGGCGCTCGAGGCGTAGCGATCACGGCCACTCGCTGACCAGCGTCTGGCACCTTCCTGGTGTGCCTTTGAGGGAGTTCGCCCCCCGTTTGCGCGACTACCATTAGGTACATCCATGTCCATCGACTCCGGCGCTCTCCTCGGGCCGTACGAGCTCCTCTCGCCCATCGGCGCGGGCGGGATGGGACAGGTATTCCGTGCGCGCGACAAGCGGCTCGGGCGCATCGTCGCGATCAAGGTCCTGCCGCCGCATCGCTTCGCGGTGCGCGACTGGTCGCAGCGCTTTCGCCGTGAAGCGGTCGCCATCTCCGCGCTGAGCCATCCCAACGTCTGTGCACTCTTCGACATCGGCGAGACGGTCATCGACGACGAAACGGTCTCGTATCTCGTCATGGAGTACCTCGACGGCGAGACGCTGCGCGATCGCCTGAAGAACGGCGCGTTGCCCGTGCGGCAGGCGATCGACTTCGGCGTGCAGATCGCGAACGGACTCGCCGCCGCGCATCGCAAGGGACTCATTCATCGCGATCTGAAGCCGGAGAACGTCTTCGTCACGCGCGACGGCGTGGTGAAGATCCTCGACTTCGGACTGGTGAAAGCGATCGATGACCTCGAGCCCACATCCACCGATCAGAAACAGACGCAGCCCGGCACGATCGTCGGCACCGCGGCCTACATGGCGCCGGAGCAGATCCGCGGCGATGCGATCGATCATCGCGCCGACATCTTCTCGTTCGGCGTCGTGCTCTACGAGATGCTCACCGGCCTGCAGCCGTTCCATGGCGAGACGGCCGTCGACACGATGTCGCAGGTCCTCAACACAGAGCCCGAGGAGCTGACCGGATTTTTGTCCGACTCGTCTGCCGGCGTCGCCGAAATCGTGCGCCGCTGCCTGATGAAGAATCCCGACGATCGCTACGCGTCCGCGCGCGATCTCGGGTTCACGCTGGAGGCGGTGTCGTTCGGATCCGGTAAGAGGAGGGGAGCGGACGTCTCGTCCGCTCAGCGAAAAGCGAAGAGTGGACGGGACGTCCGCTCCCCTCTCCTCGGGCTCGGGCTCGTCGCGGCGCTTGCGCTGTTGCTGACCGCGGGACGTTTTCTCACCTCGCATCGCGATGATCCCGGACCGCCCGCCGCCCGCCCGCTCACGCACTCCGGCAAGGACGAAGCGCCGGCCGCCTCGCCCGACGGGCGCTTCATCGCGTTCGTCTCGTCGCGCGACGGCCGCGAGCGCGTCTGGCTCAAGCAGCTCGCGGACGGCACCGAGGTCGCGCTCACGAGCGGGCCGGAAGACTGGGCGCCGCGGTTTTCATCCGATGGCGCGACGCTTTTCTTCACGCGCGCCACGCCGGCCGGCATCGCCATCTACCGCGTCCCGGTCCTCGGCGGCGAGCCGCGCAAGGTGCTCGACAACGCGTTCGACGCCGACGTCGCGCGCGACGGCCGCATCGCGTTCATCCGCAATCGCGTCGGCGGCGCGCGCTACTCCACGCTCTGCGTCGCGTCATCCGATGCGACGTCAATCAAGGAGATCAGCGCAACGGCGAACGAAGATCTCGCCGCGCCGCGCTGGTCGCCCGACGGCGAGCGGATCGTCGTCACGAGCAATCCGCGCTCGACCTCCGGCGGCGCGCTGCTGCTGGTGAAGGCCGACGGCAGCGCGCAACGCGTGATCACGCGCTCCGGTCCGCACGGACTCTTCTCCGCCGCCGCGTGGACGGACGACTCGGGCGGACTGGTCTTCACCGAGCTCGAAACGATCGCCACGGCCGCGATGCGCACACGCGGCGGCACCGCGCGCGTACTGCTCTACGACCTCTCGTCGGAGACGTTCCGCCCGATCGTCTGGAACGCGCACGCGTCGGCCGACACGATCGATCTGCTGCCCGGCGGCCGGCTCGTGTTCTCCGAGGATTTCACGCGGCAGAACCTGCAGGAGATCGCGCTCGATCGCCCCGGCGACACGCACTGGCTGACGCGCGGCACGGCGATCGATCGCCAGCCGTCGTATTCGCCCGACGGCAACCGCGTCGTCTTCACCTCGGACCGCAGCGGCAATCCCGACATCTGGGAAATGATCCCGTCGACCGGCGCCGTGCGGCGGCTCACCGACGACACCGCGGTCGATTGGGATCCGGTGATCGCCGCCGACGGACATCTCCTCTGGAGCTCGAGCCGCGGCGGACATTTCGAAGTGTGGCGCGCGAACGGCGACGGCGAAGCAGCGCGACAGATCACGACCGACGGCGGCGACGCGGAGAATCCGACCGCGCCGCGCGGCGCCGACTGGATCTACTACGACTCCAGTCATCCGCAGAAGGACGGCCTCTGGCGCGCGCATCCCGACGGTGGCGCCGCCGCGATGGTCCTGCGCGGCGAGACCGCGCATCCCGCCGTGTCCGCGGACGGCGAGTACGTCCTCTTCCATCGCCCCGAGCCCGACGGCGGCACATGGACGCTCGTCGTCATGCGCATCGCCGACGGCACGACCACGGAGCTCGCGCGCTCCCTCCGCCGCGCCGCCCGCGGCCAATGGCTCGGCGCAACGCACACGATCGTCTACGTCGCCGACGAAGGATTGATGGCGCAGGATTTCATCCCCGCCCGCGATACCACTCCCACCCGCCGCCCGCTCACCCGCCTCGATCGCGACGCGACGATCGAGACGTTCGGGATTTCGCCGGATGGGAAACGCGCGGTGCTGTCGATCCTGGAGCCGGCGTCGGATTTGATGATTACGGATGGGATTGAGGGGTTGAAGTAGCACAATTCCATAATTGCAGCTTGACGCAAAAACGCGGCTGTCTACAATGTCGCGACCCACCAACCCTCAATCATTCAATAAAAACTGATCACGCGCGGTTCTCCGTCGCTGAATAGGGAGTTTCATGTTCGCAATCCGTCTGCGAAAGACGTCGGTCCTGGTCTGCTTACTGGCCATTGCTCCATCCCTTCACGCGGGAAAACCTGCACCAGCGCCTGTCCCTCCGTCGACGATGATCGTCGGCACGTTCACCTCCACCGGTCCGGCGTTCGATTCGTTTCATTACTCCACCGGATCCGAGGTGTATAGCAGACCCGCCACTGTCCCCGCGGACGGCGCATGGATTTACGGCAACGCCACCTGGGACGGCAATCCGTGGATGGACTGTGAACATCATTACAAGGGGAAGTTGTCGCCGAACACTTCGGCCTACGACCCGCTGTTCACCGTCGGCACGACAGCCATTGACGCCGCGTGCTTCGGCGTGAACTGCTATTCGTGCTCGTTCAACTTCAATGGCCAGAAGGGACTCACGTATCTCACCAGCGATACATATCCGGGGTTCCTTCCATCCGGCTCGACGCAGTTGCAGATCACGAGCCTCAATGCCGGCACCGGTAACGATGACACCCTGACCATGTGGCTGGCTCAAGTGAATCGCGTCGACATGACCAGCATGACGCTGTTTCAATCGGTTTCCCTCACCGATCCGAGGCCGGCTCAGGACACTGTCGTGGCAGCCCGGACCTTCTACGCCGAAACCGACGATCGCGTGCCGGTCGTGCCGCTGTTCCATCGAGGCACGGAGAGTTTCCCGGCCGGTCCGGGGATGACATACAGCGCGAAGTGGGACAACGGTCTGATCACGACACCCGAGATCAAGGCGCCGCTCGTGCTGAACGGCCACTCCGTCGTCACCGTGCCGGTGCCGAAGATCACCACCGGCACGCACTCCTTCACCCTGACCGCAAAACTGCCGGGCGGAAAGACATTCACAGCTTCGATGTCGGTTTTCGTCTTTGCCAAATCGGTCTTCATCGACGTCGACAATCAGTTCAGCGCTGCCGCTCCCGTCGACGATCTGCCGTTCTTTGTGCCGGGCAGCGACAAGAACGGCGCCGACGTCCCGATCAAAACCGGTGTGCCGCAGATCATCAAGGCGCAGATCGTCGTGGGCAAAGGTTTCTCCGGTGACGTGAAGGTGGAGATCCTCAATCCATCGGCCTATCCCGGTATCGCCATGAACTATCCGAAGGACTCGACCGACGTGACGCCGGACGTCGACTTCGGCTCGCCCTCGACCCTCACGGCGTCCCAACCGCTGCCGAGTGGAACGACGAAACAGGTCACCTTCCCTGTCTACGTGCGCGACTACGCGGCGAAGGCTGTCCTGCACGTCACGATGACGTACGGTAAGAAAACCTTTGATTTCCAACAGCCGCTGCCGCGCGACGTCGACGCGAACGGTTTCCCCGACGCAGGCTGGATGGCCGGTACGACGCCGATCAATGTGACCGGAATGAATCCCGGCACGGATGGCGATACCTTACCGGGCATGCCGTTACCCATTCCGCAGTCTGCTCCCTACGGGGACGGCGACAATCTGACGAATTTCGAGGAGTACCGCGGCTTCGTGCTGAACGGCCAGCATCAGCGCACCGATCCGAAAATAAAGGATTACTTCATTGACGTCAGCGTTTTCGGCGGCGACATGGAGTTCATTCCGATTCTCCTGCCGACTTCAGCGCACACACTCGACATAAGCAGCGAGGCGGCCAGCGACGGAGAGATCAATCACAACACCGATTCGACCGTGCCCGGCTGCGGAGACTCCGCACCGAACGGCCATCATTTCCAGAACGCGAAGAAAGTGACTGATGGTGGCACTGCGCCACTGGTTCTCGGATTCGCAAACCCGCGTTTCGGTGACAACGAATGCTATGCCGGGCCGGGCACTTGCGTTCCGAACACTACCGGCGACGTCGTCGTCTACATGACCGACATCAACGCCCGCGCCGCGGCGGACGGGAAGGATGCCCAGCAGGTTGCGAAACTCCGTCGCAATACCGTGGCCCATGAAGCGGGTCATTCGATGAATCTCTATCACGTGATGGACATTAGTTGCCTGATGTACGGCGAGGGATTCACGGCACAAGGCGCGTGGGACAACATCCCTGAAACGATCTGCCGCAACGTAACGACGACGATCTACGGATGCCAGCCTTGCGGCGCCACGGAGAAGATCGAGAACATCCCCAACTTCACCGAAACGGACTCGCTCCGGATCAAGCCGACGTTCTGAAGAGCAAGACATGAAAATGACGAACTTTGCGATCTCCCTTCTCGCCTCCTTCCTCTTTGCCTCCCCGTCCATGGCGGCAATCGAAGTGTCCGTCGACGCGCCGGCCAGCGTGGCTGACCTGCAGCCGTTGACGTTGCGCGTTCTGGTCAAGAACGGTGGCACCGCGCCGCTGACCGTTCCGGCGCCGACATTTCTGCGCAACGTTCGGATCGAGGTCGTCGCCCTGCGCACCGACAGCGATCGTTGTTCCTCGCATCGCACTCTCGACGGCGTGAGTCAGGCCGGAATCGAGCAGGTCACCATTCCGGCAGGTGGGAAGATCGTCGTCAGCGCCTCGCCGGCAGCGACCTTCCCGCTCGGCCTTCCCGCCGGCCGCTATCGCGTGACTGCCCGCTATCAGTCAGCCGGAATCAACGTCGCCAGCGCGCCGGTCGAGCTGACGGTGATCGCGCCCGCAGGATCGCCTGCCTACGATCAGTTGATCGACCTCTGTCACGGGATCCGCGCAAACGACGCGGGCGTGGCAAAGGAGATCATCGCCTTCGTCGGCGAACATCCCGATTTCCCGTACAGCCCCGGCCTGCTCGCTTACGCCAGGCAGTACGTGCGCGGCGAACAGCGCCGCCTTCTCGAACAAGCGCTCGCCGCGCAATTCCCCGCGACCGTCGAGGGCCACACCGCGTCCCTCCAGCTCGCGCAACGCGAGAAGGCGGCGGCGACACAGGAGCTCCAGCGCGCATACGAAGCGCAATACGCGGCGGAGATGAACAAGCTGAGCATCGATCAGCGGATCGCGGTGACGAATGCTTTGGCCACGATCCACGATGCGGCCGGCTACGAGCGCGCCGAGAATTTCCTGGCCAGGAACAGCGGAACGTTCTTTGGCGCGGAGGCGCTGCACGCGATGCTCGACGCCGTGCATCGAGGCATCCTCCCGGCGCGTTTCGCGGCAAAAGACCGCGACGCCGTTGCCGCCGAGCTGCGCGCCCGCCTGACTCGCGAATATCCGCGCAGCTATTGGTCGCGCAAGGTGGCGGAGGCTCCGTAGTCGCTCACACCGGCCGCTGCAACGACCGCGGATCCTCCCCCGCCCGCAGCGAGATCTGCGCCCCTTCCTCTCCCAGCTCGAGGCACTCGAAGTAGTTGCGGACGTACTGCCCGAGGCGGTCGCCGGCGATGTGGGCGGCCTCGAGCTCGTCAACTAGTTGACGGCCGAGCTGCGCGGCCTCGGCGCGGACGCGCGACGCCTCCTCCCCTTCCGGGTTCTCGTCGTTCGCGCTGTAGCGGAAGAGCAGGTTCGACATCGCCTCGGCGGTCTCCAGCACGGCCTCGGCGCTGATGGCGTGCTCCTCGGTGTGGCGCTCGAGGAGGTTGAGGATGCGGTCCGCCATCCGGCCGGCGTGCGGGATATCGAGCGGGATATCGAAGTGGGCCATGTCACCATTGTAGTGATGCGTGTCGTCATCATCTTCGCGATCGTCGTCGCCCTTTTCGCGCCGTTCAACATCGTCGCCGTGCGCCTGCTGACGCGGTTGCATCCGCGGCGGCGGCGGATCGTTTTCGCGCTCGCCGTCGTCTGCAATCTGATGTGGCTCTTCTTCCCGATCCTCAACGCGCGGACCGATTTCTCGCGCATCGCCCGCGCCATTCTCGGGCCGCCGTGGTTCGCCTGGCTGTCGTTCGTGATCGTCTATTCGCTGCTCATCGCGCTCGCGCTGATCGCCTGGCTTCCATTCCACAAACGGACGACGTTCGACGACTTTGCACGCCGGCCGTCGCGCCTCTTTCTCTGGATCGTGTTGATCGGCAGCGTGATTGGTGTGTATCAGGCGCTCGTGCCGTTGCGCGTCGAGCATGTGCCGGTGCACGTCGCGGGTGTCACCGGCAAGAAGCTGGTGCTCATCGCCGACCTCCACACCGGACTCTTCACGCGACCGTCGCGTCTGGAGACGATTTTTCGCACCGCGGCCGCGCAGAAGCCCGACGCGATCCTGCTCGCGGGCGATCTGATCGATGACGATCCGTACTTCACGCCGAAGCTGATCGCATCGACGAAGGTCGTGCCGCCGTCGATCCCGATCCTCGCCACGCTCGGCAATCACGAGACGTACGGCGCGCCGTTCGAGCACATCGCGAAGATGCGCGGCAGCCGCATCCGCCTGCTCGTGAACGAAGGCTTCGCGCTCGGCAACATCTGGATCGCCGGCCTCTCCGACTACGCCGCGCAGCAGCGCAACGTTCCGCAGCTCGTCCCGAACCTCGACGCCGCGCTGCGCGGCAAACCTGCGGACGCGATCCCCGTGCTCGTCGCGCATCAGCCGAAGGCATTCGCCGACGCGAAGACGCACGCCATCCCGCTCACGCTCGCCGCACACACGCATGGCGGCCAGTGCGGCATCCGCCCGCTGCATCTCACGCTCGCCGGCGTGTTCGTGAAGTACGACATGGGGCTGTATCGCGAAGGCGCGTCGCAGCTCTATGTGAACACGGGGACGGGGTATTGGCTGCTGCCGTGGAGGTTGGGATTGACGCCGGAGATCACGGTCATCGAGCTGCGGTAAGCACTTTGAATCCCGCCGCGACGAAGTCGGAATCGAAGGCGAACGCGGCGTTGAGCTGAAAGCGCTCCATGACCTCGACGAGGCTCAGCGTTTCGCGCGCTCTTCGCCCAGCGCGTGGACGCCTGTGGATGGATTCCTAATCGATCCAGACAATCTCGAAATTGCGGCTGTCGTTGGCGAAAGCGGATCATCCTCGCCGTCGCTTGGCCGCCAACGCTTCCGCCAGCACTGCATCATGCTTTCGCGACACAGGGGCAAGTGCACCTTGTTTCGATCTGCCGGACCCGACGAATGAGAAATCGCTCAGCGACAGCTCTCGCCTCGTGTTCGATCGGACGATCGAGGCAATCGAACGCTTCTCAGTGAACGATCTCTTACGCCGCATGACGTCATCATGTCACTTGATCAACCACCTCCGGCAACACCACCCCCACCCGCCCCTCCACCTTGATCGCCGCCAGCTCGTCCCCGCGCGTCGGGCCGATGTTCACGATCGCGATCGGGATCGCGCGCTCGCTGGCGCGCTTCACGAAGCGGAAGCCGGACCACACCGTCAGCGACGAGCCGGCGACGAGCAATGCGTCCGCTTCGTCGACGCGCTCCATCGAGTACGTCACCTTCTCCTTCGGCACCGACTCGCCGAAGAAGACGACTGCGGGTTTGAGGACGCCTCCGCATGACTCGCACGCGGGTACGTTGAATCCTTCGACTGCCGACGCGGGGAGCGCGGCGTCGCCGTCGGGGGCGAACTCCGCTTCGTCGGCGCGCAGGACGTGCCACGGCGCATTCGCCAGCCATTCGGCATTGATTGCGCCGAGGCGCTCCTGGATGCCGGCGCGGGAGAACTCGGCGCGGCAATCGAGGCAGACGACGACGCGATTGCGTCCGTGCAGTTGCACCACCGCGCGACTGCCGGCCTCCTGATGCAGGTCGTCGACGTTCTGTGTGATCAATTGATGCACCCCACCGCGCGATTCGAGCTCGGCGAGCGCGTGGTGCGCGTGATTCGGCCGCGCCGACGCGAAGCGGGGCCAGCCGCGGAAACTGCGTGCCCAATAAAACCGGCGCACCTCGGCACTGCGCACGAACGAGCTGTAAAGAATCGGCTTATGGCGCGTCCACGCCCCTCCGGGGCTCCGGTAATCCGGAATGCCGGATTCCGTGGAGCAGCCCGCGCCGGTCAAGACGACGAGGCGGCGCGATTGTGCGATCAACTGACGCAGACGATCGATCATGCGATCATTGGAAACATGAGGCGCGTGGTTCTCTTCCTCGCCGCCTGGGTCCTGGCAACTCCGGCCTTCGCGACCGGTCCGCTCTGGTGGAGCGGCACAGGCTGCGCGACAACCTTCTACGAATCGGAGCAGGAGCCGTGTCAGCCGAACGCGCCGGTCACCGTCTGGTACGACGAGTACGGCGTCACCGGACCGATCACCTGGAGCTTCGGCGACGGCAGCCAGCCGGTGACGGCCGACGCCGCGGTCAAACTCACGCACACTTACACGGCGGTCGGAACGTATCCGCTGAGCGTCTCGGTCAACGGCTCCGTGCGCGAGACGTGGAAGCTGGCGATCGGCTACGCGACGTTCCAGTTCGCGTCGTATGCAGCGTCGGCGACCGAGGGAAGCCCGGCCTCGGTCACGGTGCTGCGCTCGCGCGGCGGCCCCGAGGGAAGCGTCTCGTTTGCCACGAAGAACGGGACCGCCGCGAGCGGTGTCCGCTACACCGCGACGACCAGCACGGTCACCTTCCCCTCGGGTGAGCTGAGCAAGACGATTCAGATTCCGCTGATCGACGACGCGCGCTTCGACGATCCGCAGGACTTCACGATCGATCTCACCACGACGTCGCCCGGCTTCTTCCTCGCCAGGCAGACCAACGTCAAGGTGACGATCAAGGACAACGATCCGCCGCCGACGTTCTCGATGGTGCTCAAGGACTACAAGCCGAAAGAGACCGACGGAAGCTGCGACGTGACGATCGCGCGCACCGGCGATCTGCTGCGCCGCGTGAACGTCGGCTGGCACGCGGGCGGTCCGCTCGTGACGGCGTCCGGCATAGCGACGTTCGATCCGGGCGAGACGTCGAAGAAGATCACCGTGCCGATCGGCAACGACGACATCTACACCGGCCGCGAGGAAGCGCTCTTCCACATCGACAGCGCCGACGCGAGCGGCATCGTCGTCTTCCCTTCCGTCGTCAACATCGACGTGCAGGAAGACGAGCCGCCGCCGACGATCTCCATCGCCGACGCGACGGTGGTCGAAGGCGACAGCGGCACGGCCGATTGCGTGATGACCGTGACGCTGAGCGGCAAGGTGGCCTCGGCCGACATCGGGTTCTACGAGCCGGCGGCGACCGGGACGTACGACGTCGACTTCCGCTCGTACATCCCGACGCTGCACTTCGCCCCGTCGTCGACCACCGGCACGCTGCACCTCACGATTAATGGCGATCAGAAGATCGAGCGCAACGAGACGATCACCGTGCGTCCGCAGGCGCTGGGACTGAAGACGGGTCGCGACGGTGTCTGCACGATCGTCGATGACGACTCCGCGTTGCTCCCCGAGGTGCTGCATGTGCGCGAGGGCGTCGCGGACAAGCTCACGCTCGCGTGGGGCGAGCCGCTCGCCGCGCCGGCGACCGTGAACGTGTCAGCCACCGGCGGCGTGAGCGTTCCCGCGACCGTCACGGCCTCGCCCGGCCTGATCTCGACGCCGATCCCGCTGACCGCGTCCGACGGCGGAACCGTCACTGCGACGATGCAGCGTCCCGGCATGGATCCGGTCTCCGCGCGCGTGCGCATCGCCGTCTCCGGCTCCGCGCCGGTCGTCGAGCCGCAGTTGCTGTCGATCCGCAGCGGCGCCACCGGCAAGCTGACGTTCTCGCTCTCGCCTCCGAAGACCGCGCCGGCCGACATCGCGCTCGCGTCGGGTGACACGAGCGTCGCGACCGTGCCGGCGATGATCACCGTCCCCGCGGGCGGCACGGCCGACGTGCAGGTCAACGCGCTGAATGCCGGCGAGACGACGATCACGGCGAGCGTCATCGGCGGCATGTCGATCACGATTCCGATCTCCGTGACGCTCGCGTCGCGCCCGGAGCTCGACTCACTGAGTCCGGCATCGGGAAGCGTCGCCGGCGGCACGCGCGTGACGCTGCACGGCGACGGCTTCGAGCCGAACTGCACGGTGCTCTTCGATTACTACGCGGCGACCGACGTCGTGGTCAGCGACGCGCAGACGATGAGCGTGACCGCGCCGGAGCACGGCCCCGGTTCCGGGCCGGTGACGTTGAACTGCGGCCCCTATGCGATCACGTTGAACGATGGATTCACGTGGTTCGTGCCGCGGCGAAGACCGCGTTAGCGACATTCTTCGTGGAGCGACAGGCGCCCTCGCCTGTCGGCTCGGTGGACAGGCGAGGGCGCCTGTCCCTCCACCAGGGCGTCACTCCAGCATCTTGTCGAACACGTTCGACGTCTTCGTCACCGTGTATCCGTGCTTCTCGTAGAACTTCTTCGTCCGTTCGCGCGCGACGTTGCTGCGCACGCGGATGCGAATCAGTCCGCGCTCCATCGCCCACGACTCGGCCGCGGCGACGAGTCGCGCGCCGAGGCCGCCGCCGCGCTCTTCTTCGTGGACGATGAGGCCGTGGATCTCGGCGAACGGATCGTTCGCCAGCGACTCCACGATCACCACCTCGATCCAGCCGCGCACGCGGCCGTCACGCTCCGCGACGATCACGTCGCGCGTGCCGCATTGCTGCGCCGCCTCGATCCGCACGCGCATCGACGCCTCGTCGCTCGGATAGCCGAGCTGGCCCGCCAGCTCCGCCACCGCCGCAGCGTCGTGTGTCTCCGCGCGCCGGAGCACGTCGCCGCTCACGGCTTGAACGGCTCCGCGATGCGGCGTCCGGTGGCGAGGTCGGTCAGCGCGTAGATCAGCACCTTCGCCCCCTTCTGCAGATCGGCGATCTCGATCTTCTCGTCGACGTCGTGTCCCGGGTACGGCTTCCCCGGAAACCACATGCCGAACGCGATCGAGTTGGGCAAGCGCTTCGCGTACGTCCCGCCGCCCGAGATCGCGGGACGCTGCGCCTTGCCGGTCGCGCGGTCGTAATCCTCGAGCAATCGCAGGACGAGCTTTGACCTCGGATCAAATCCGAGCGGCGCGTCGAGGTACCAGCCGTCCGGCGTCAGCGACGCGCCGTTTTTCTGATTGAACTCGGTGACGAACTTCGTGAGGTACTGCTCGAGCTGCGCGCCGGTGCGCGGCGGCGTGCTGCGGATGTTGATGGTGAGCGTCCGCTTGCTCGGATCCTTCTCGTCGGCCTTGATCGTCGCGACGTTCACCGCGTAGCGGCCCCACAGCGGATCGGACTGCGTGAAGCCGAGGCCCGTGCCGTAGATGTCCTCGCCGGCGACGCGCGCGAACGCGAGCAGATCGTCGGCACCGCCCGTTGGCAGGATGTTCTCCATCGCCTGCGCTAGCGCGACGAGTGCGTTGCGTCCCCCTTCGATGTTCACGCCCGCATGCGCCGAATGCCCGTACGCGACGATGCGCAGGTCAGCATCTTTCGCCTGCATCGCGATGCGCGTGCCCTCGGGGAGGACGACCCGCTTGATCGCCGCGATGATCGGATCCCAATGCGCGTCTTCGTCCTTCCAATGCAGGACGACCTCGGCGTGATCGGGGACGATGCTCGCCGCGAGTCCCGCGGAGAGATCGCTCACCTCGTACGGCTGCTGCACTTCGCCCTTGCGCTCGGCGAGCGTCGTCGTGACCGTCAGCGCGTTCCACGCCTTCTCGCCGATGACGACCGGAAATTCGGAATCGAGGACGAGCGAGTAGTCGGGCGCGGTGTGCGTCTTGATGTACTCCGGCATCTCGTCCGCTTCCGATTCCTCGCGGCTGCCGACGAGCAGGCGGATGGTGTGCGTCCGCTTCACACCGCTCTCCTTCAGCGCCTTCATCGCCAGCAGCGCCTGCACCAGCGGTCCCTTGTCATCCGCCGAGCCGCGGCCGTAGACGAACGTCTCGTCGAACTTGCCGCCGAACGGCGGGAACGACCACGACTCTTCGTCGACCGGCTGCACGTCGCCGTGCACGACGAGCCCGAGGACCGGCGCCTTTGCATCGGCGGCGGGCAGTTCGATCTCGGTGATCTTGCCGGCGTCGCGGACCACGAAGCCGAGCGCCTCGCCGGTTTTCATCAGCCACTTCTTCTGCTCGGTGATCGCCTCTTCGTTGTGCTCGTACGTGCGGAAATGCAGCACCTCGGAGAGCATCGGCACGAGCTGCTTCGCCTCGACGCGATCGTAGTGCTGCTGCACTTTCGCGATGTTGCTGTTGAGGGCGGCGAGGAAGAAGAGAGTGACGAACATGGGGCGTAGGGTACACAAAACTCGGCTACCATTTCGGAAACCAATTCGTCCGAGAGGGGTCCATGAAAACGTTTCTGAAAATCGTTGGCGGTATCGCTCTGGTCGTGGTCGGCCTCGCGGCCGGCGCAGCGACCTTCCTGCATTTCAAGAAGCCGGCATCGCGGCCGGCGTCAGCGGAAAAAATCGAGGCCACTCCGGAGCGGCTGGCGCGCGGGCAGTACGTCGTCGAGCACGTCTCCGACTGTCTCGGCTGCCACTCCGATCACCTCCTCACCTTCTCCATGCCGGTCAAGCGCGGCACCGAGGGCGCGGGCGGCTACATCTTTGACGAGAAGATCGGCTTCCCCGGACGCGTCGCGGCGCAGAACATCACGCCGGACGAGCAGTACGGTCTCGGCAAGTGGACCGACGGCGAGATCCTCCGCGCGATCCGCGAAGGGGTCGACCGCAACGGCGACGCGCTCTTCCCGATGATGCCGTACGAGCACCTCCGCAACATGAGCGACGAGGATGCGAAGGCGGTCGTCGCGTACCTCCGCACGCTCAAGCCGATTCACAGCGGCGTGCCCGACAAGACGCTGAACTTCCCGGTCAACTTCATCGTGAAGTTCATCCCCAAGCCGCTCGACGCGCCGGTCGCGCATCCCGATCCGAAGGACAGCGTCGCGTACGGCAAGTACCTGACGACCATCGGCGGCTGCCACGAGTGCCACACGCCGCACGACGATCACAACGCGCTCATCGCCGGACAAGACTTTTCGGGCGGCTGGGAGATGTCGGGACCGTGGGGCCGCAATTACACCGCGAACATCACGCCGATGCCGTACACGTTCGTCGGCCGCGCGACGCGGGACGAGTTCATCAGCCGCTTCAAGGCGTTCGCCAGTCTGACAGCCGAGAACGCGCCGGCGACGAAGCCGGGACACAACACGGTGATGCCGTGGATTACGTTCGCCGGCATGACCGACCAGGACCTCGGCTCGATCTACGACTACCTCAAGACCGTCAAGCCGATCGACAACAAGGTCAACCCCTTCCCCGACGGCAAGTGAACTGGCTCGCACCACTCGCCTGCTTCGGCGCCGCGATCATCGTGATCGGCGGCGCCGGAGCAGCAGGCGTGTGGTTGACGATCCGCCTCAGCCGCTCGGAGCGCTTTCGCCGCCTCGCCGGCGGCTCTGAGCGCATGCGCGAAACGCGCGACCGGAACTTCTTCTGGACGGGCGAAGCCGCCATCGCACGCGTCAACGCAGCGCGCGAATTCGCCGCGAAACGCGGCCATCGATATCGCGATGACGCGATCGAGTGGAGCGACGGCGATTGCACGTGCACGCTGTACACGGAGACGATCGAAGACAGCGAAGGCACGACGACGCACATGAAGCTGCGCGTCGCGACTCCTGAACTGCGCCTGCCGCCGTTCTCGATCGCGATACGCTCGCTCTTCTCCGGCACCGGCATCACGTTCGCGGATGATCCCGACTTTTCCGAGCGCTATTGCGTCGAGAGCAGCGACGAAGCGCGCGTCCGGACCGTGCTCACGCGCGACGCCAGGCGGACGATCGTGTCGAGCAAGGCGTGGCGCGTCGATTCCGATGCGAAGACGCTTCTCTTCACCGATCTCGAGCACACGACGACGATCGGATTCGAGCGATTCGTGGATGATTCGATGCTGGTCGTGCGATCCTTACGTAAATCACCATGACGCCGAAACGCTCCGATGCCGAGGCTGATGCTCTTCGCAGTTTTCTGCAGAGCGTCGGGTCGTACACCGTCGATCTGATCTTCGGTGTGCCGCCCGACCAGCACCTCTTCCACTACACCGACCTGAACGGACTGCAGGGAATCCTCACGAACGGCGATCTCTGGCTGACCGATTCGCGCTATTCGAACGATTCGGAAGAGATGCATCACGGATACACGGTCGCCGGGACGGTGCTCGACGAGCTGACGGCGAAGGGCGGCGATCCGCAGTGGCTCGAATACCTCGGCAAAGTGCGCGAGATTCTCGGCAAGCCGCCGGCGGAGGCGGTTTACATCGGCTGTTTCTGCCTGGAGGGAAACCTCCTCAGCCAGTGGCGCGGATACGCGGCCAACGGCAGCGGCGTGAGCCTCGAATTCGATCCGCCGAAGTTCGGCGACATCACCGGACCCGACTCCCCGTCACGCGGCCTGATGCGGCTCTGGAAGGTCTTCTACGACGGCAAGACGCAGAAGAACATCATGAACGAGGCGCTCAACTTCGGCTATCAGCGCGCCGGCACGCTCGAGGAGAAAGCGAAGTACGCGTCCGAGGCGATTTTCTTCTTCGTCCCGACCTTCAAACACCACGACTTTCATCAGGAGGACGAGTGCCGCCTGATCTTCACACCGCCGCCCGATTGCCAGGTCGCGCCGCGCTTCCGCGTCAGCCGCGGCATGCTCGTCCCGTACTACAGCGTGAAAGACCTGAAGAGCGACTTCAGCCTCCCGATCAAGCGCATCGTCGTCGGCCCGTCGCCGCACCGCGATCTCAATGCGGCGAGTGTGAAGGCGATGCTCGCCACGCGCGGCCTCACGACGATCGGCGTCGAGAAATCGCTCACGCCGTTCCGGGCATGACGGGCTGCGCCTGCAGCAACGCCTTCCACTTCTGCGTCACCGCGATGAGATGCTGCTCCGGCGTCCCGCCGAGCGTCCTCTCGAATTCATCCAATCGCCGCCACGCGGCGTCGCGCTGACCCTGCTCCTCGAGGATCGCCGCCTCGACTCGCACCCGCAGCCAGGGCCGGGCGTGCGGCGGGAGGTCAGCGAGCCACGCGGACGCGAGCGCGGCATCGTGGCGGACCGCGGCCTGGTAGATGGCGGCGTCGCTGATCAGGGCCTCGCGGACAGTCGGCCTGGTGTGCGCGGCGTATTGCAGGCAGACCTCGAGGATGTCGCCCGCGGAGTCAAACTCGTGGCGGTGCATCGCGGCTGAATAGGCGAAGGCGTGCGCCGTGGGGGTGTCGTGCGACTCGTCGCGGATCGCGGTCGCCTGCGCGAGCAACGGCGGCGACATCTTGTCCGGCTGCTTCCCCTCGGATGATTCGGCTGACAGCCGCACGATCGCCATCCAGCGCTCGCGCCGCGGGGGGTCGAAGAAGAGCATGCGCAGACGCCCGCCGTCGCTGACGGAGAGCGACATTTCGAACGGGAACAGGTCGCCGATGCCTAGGAAAAGCGAAAGGCCGATGAACAACAGCAGTCCCGAGGGATGGGCCATGCACAACGCGGCGGACAGAAGGTTCGCTGCCGGTCCGGCGAACACCATCACCGCGTACCTCGACGGCGCCACCTCTCCCGGCGGAGGGACCATCTTCGCCTCGCCGGTCACCAGGAACGCCGCCCCGCGCTGGAACGACACGCCCTTCGTGCGATGAAAGAGCATCGCGCTGATCCGCACGTGCTGGAAGCGAAAGCCGGCCGCCAGTCCGCCGAGGATGTGTCCGAGCTCGTGAATGACGACGACCGCGAGGTGGCTGGCGATCAGGAGGAAGAGGAAGACGAACACGGCGCCGCTGCCGAGAGACATGATCAGGTCGTCGTGCCGGTCGATCCAGCGGGCCAGCATGCGGGTCGCGGTCACGGCGACGATCACCGTCGCGGCGGCGATCCACAACGTCGTGACGTTCATCGATCGCCAGTCGAACGACTGGCGGCGCACGGGAAGCGGCAACCGGCGATCGAGGTACGGTGTCATTGAGGCAACGATTATCGCCAGAGGCCGTCACGGCGGGGAAACCTTCCATCCATACCGCCGTACAATCGTCCGACTCGCACTCTCTTCATTTCTTGACGGAGGAACCATGTCCAACGAACTTCGCATCGAGGGTCTGTCGAAGACCTACGCCAACGGCGTCCAGGCCCTGCAGGACGTCACTCTCACGATCCCGACCGGAATGTTCGGTCTCCTCGGACCGAACGGCGCCGGCAAATCGACTCTCATGCGCACGATCGCCACGCTGCAGGAAGCCGACTCCGGCTCCATCAGGCTCGGCGATCTCGACGTCCTCCGCGAGAAAGACGCGGTCCGCCGCATCCTCGGCTACCTGCCGCAGGAGTTCGGCGTCTACCCGCGCATCAGCGCCGAAGCGATGCTCGATCACTTCGCGGTGCTGAAGGGCATCATCAAGGGACGCGAGCGGAAGGAAGTCGTCGCCGCGCTCCTCCGCCGCACGAATCTCTACGAGGCGCGCAAGCAGAGCCTCGGCACCTACTCCGGCGGCATGCGCCAGCGCTTCGGCATCGCGCAGGCGCTCCTCGGCAATCCGAAGCTGATCATCGTCGACGAGCCGACCGCGGGACTCGATCCCGGCGAGCGCGTCCGCTTCCACAACCTCCTGGCGGAGATCGGCGAGAACGTCGTCGTCATCCTCTCCACGCACATCGTCGAAGACGTCAGCGATCTCTGCTCGCGCATGGCCATCATCTCCGGCGGCCGCGTGCTGATGACCGGCGAGCCGCTGCAGTCGATCCGCGACATCGACGGCCGCGTGTGGCGCCGCTCGATCGACAAGCACGACCTCGACGACTATCAGAAGCGCTACGCCGTCATCTCCACGAAGCTCATCGCCGGCCGCACGGTCATCCACGTCTTCAGCGAGACGCAGCCCGACCCGTCGTTCGAGCCGGTGACCACGTCGCTCGAAGACGTCTATTTCTCCACGCTGCGCGACACGACGTCGAGGGAGAAAGCGGCCTGACGGCCGCTGTGCTTAGTGCTGCGTGCTGAGTGCTGAGTCGAGAGACGCGCACCCAGCACTCAGCACCCAGCACTCAGGACTATTTTATGACCTGGAACATCTTCAAATTCGAGCTGCGGTACCACTTCCGCGGACCGCTCTTCTACATCCTCTTCACGATCTTCTTCTTCATGACGTTCGGCGCCGTGACGTCGGACGCCGTGCAGATCGGCGGAGCGCTCGGCAACGTCAACAAGAACGCGCCGTTCGTGATCATGCAGTTCCTGCTGATCATGTCGACGTTCGGCGTGCTGACCTCGACGGCGTACGTGGCGAACGCCATCCACCGCGACTTCGAGCTCAACACCGACTCGCTCTTCTTCTCCTCGCCGGTGAAGAAGTGGCAGTTCCTGACCGGACGCTTCACCGCGGCCTACGTCGTCTCGTCGCTGATCTACCTCGGCGTGGTGCTGGCCATCATGGTCGGATCGATAATGCCGTGGCTGGACAAGGATCACGTCGGCCCGTTCATGCTGACGCCGTACGTCTTCTCGTATTTCGTCCTGATCCTGCCGAACCTGCTGCTCTTCTCGGCGATCTTCTTCGCCATCGCGGCGATGACGCGCAGCATGATGTGGACGTACGTCAGCGTCGCCGCGTTCTACGTCGGCTACATCACCTCGCGGGTGCTGATCCAGCGCAACCTCGAGAACCTGACGCTGAAGAGCCTCACCGATCCGTTCGCCTTCTCGCCGTTCACCCTGGTCACGCGCTACTGGACGGTGTTCGACAAGAACGCGCACGTCATTCCGCTGCAGGGCGCGTTCCTCTACAACCGCATCCTCTGGCTCGCCGTCGCCGGGCTCGCCCTGGCCTTCACGTTCTGGAAGTTCCGGATGCAGGTGGCGAATACGAGCGGCAAGTCGAAGAAGCGGGAGATCGGCGACAAGCCGATCGAGCGCATCGACCTGACCATGCCGGCGGTGAATCCGCGCTTCTCGTTCGCCACGTCGTGGGCGCAGTACATCAGCACCGTCCGCGTCGAGACGCGCACCATCCTGCGCAGCCTCCCCTTCCTGATCATCCTGCTCCTCGGAATCCTCAACACGCTCGGCGGCGCGATCGCGCAGTCGGCGGTCTTCGGCACGTCGGTCTATCCGGTGACGCACCTCATGATCACCGCGATCAACGGAGGCTTCGTCGTCTTCGCCGTCATCATCGCCGCGTTCTATTCGGGCGAGCTGGTGTGGCGCGAGCGGATCGTGAAGGTCAATGAGGTCTACGACGCCGCGCCGGCGACGACGGTGGCGGTCTGGGCGGGCAAGCTGACCGCGCTGCTGATCATGCTCTACTTCACGCTCGCCGCGGCCGTCCTGACCACGATGGGCGTGCAGGCCTCGAAGCACTACTACAACTTCGAGCTCGGCCTGTACGTGAAGAGCGTGTTCCTCGTCGGCGGCATCGAAGTGATGATGCTCGCGGTGCTGATGTTCTTCGGGCACATCCTGATGAACAACCGCAACATCGGCTACCTCATCGCGCTGGCGTACTTCATCAGCTTCACCGTCCTGAACGCGCTGCACTACGAGCACGTGCTCTACCAGGTCTTCAGCCTGCCGGGAGCGAACTACTCCGACATGAACGGCTTCGGCCACTTCCTCGCGCCGAGGCTCTGGCTGATGCTCTACTGGACCTTCTTCGCCGGCATCCTGCTGGTCCTCGGGCACCTGCTCTGGATCCGCGGGACGGAGACGTCGTTCGGCATCCGGATGAAGATCGCGCGGCAGCGTTTCGGCAAGCAGGCGCTCGCCGCGATCGCCGTGCTCTTCCTCGGCTTCGCCGCGACCGGCTGCTACATCTACTACAACACCAACGTCCTCAACGAGTACACGACCGGCGATCAGCGCGAAAAACGTCAGGCCGAAGCGGAGAAGCTCTACAAGAAATACGAGCGGATGCCGCAGCCGCGCATCACCGACGCGCAGGCGACGGTGGCCATCTATCCGGAGAAGCGCTGGGTCGACGTCAGCGGCTCATACGCGATGACCAACAAGACCGCGCAGCCGATCCGCGAGCTGCTCGTGACCATGAACCCCGAGGTCTCGGAGTTCAAATGCAACATCCCCGGCGCGTCAGTCGCGTCCGATGACCGGGTGCACGGCTTCACGATGTACCGCTTCGCGCAGCCGCTGCAGCCCGGCGCCTCTCTGGCGATGACCTACAGCGCGAAGATCCACAACCAGGGCTTCCCGAATGCGTACCGCACCAACACCATCGCGGAAAACGGGACGTTCGTGAACAACTTCGAGGTCTGCCCGCACCTCGGCTACACCAGCAACGGCGAGCTGCAGGACGCCGGCAAGCGGAAGAAGTACGGCCTCGCGCCGGTCATCCGCATGGCGAAGATCGACGACAAGAACGCGGTGATGAACAGCGAGCTCTCGCGCGAGGCCGACTGGATCAACCTCGACACGACCGTCAGCACCGTGCCCGATCAGATCGCCATCGCGCCCGGATATCTGCAGAAGGAGTGGACCGAAAACGGCCGTCGCTACTTCCGCTACAAGACGACGTCACCGATCCTGCCGTTCTGGTCGTACCTCTCCGCGCGCTACCAGGTGAAGCGCGGCCAGTGGCGTGACCCTTCGAATCCCTCAGGGCAGGCTATCCCGATCGAGATCTACTACGACGCCAAGCATCCGTACAACGTCGACCGGATGATCTATTCGGTGCAGAAGTCGCTCGATTACTTCACCACGAACTTTTCGCCGTACCAGCACAAGCAGGTTCGGATCATCGAGTTTCCGAACTACTCGTCGTTCGCGCAGTCGTTCCCGAACACCATCCCCTGGTCCGAGTCGCTCGGCTTCATCGCCGACCTGCGCGATAAGGACGACATCGATTACGTCTTCTACGTCGGCGCGCACGAGGTCGGGCATCAGTGGTGGGCCCACCAGGTCTGCGGGGGCGACGTGCAGGGCGCGACGATGCTGACCGAGACGATGGCCCAGTACTCCGCGCTGATGGTGATGGAAAAAGAGTACGGCAAGGAGAAGATGCGGAAGTTCCTCAAGTTCGAGCTCGACCGCTATCTCAACGGCCGCGGCGGCGAGCTGGTGGCGGAGATGCCGCTGATGCTGGTCGAGAATCAGCCGTACATCCACTACCGCAAAGGCTCGCTCGTCATGTACCTGCTGCGCGACGAGATCGGCGAGGACAAAGTCGACGCCGCGCTGCGGCAGTTCATCCACGACCACGCGTTCGGCGGTCCTCCCTACCCGACCACGCGCGACCTGGTGAACGAGTTCCGCAAGCAGGCCCCGCCCGACAAGCAGGCGCTGATCTCCGATCTGTTCGAGACCATCACGCTGTTCGACAACAAGACCACCGAGGCCACGGCGACGAAGCGCGCCGACGGCAAGTACGTGGTCAAGGTGACGGTGGAGTCGAAGAAGTTCCGCGCCAGCGACCGCGGCGCCGAGACGAACGTGCCACTCAACGACATGGTCGACGTCGGCGTCCTCGGCGAGTCGAAGAAGAAGAACGCCTACGACAACATCCTGGTGGTCGAGAAGCGCCTGATCAACGCGCCGAAGATGACGTTCGAGTTCGTGGTCGACAAGAAGCCGGCCCGCGCGGGCATCGATCCGCTGAGCAAGCTGATCGACCGCAATCCGGACGACAACACGAAGACGGTGGACGTGGGGTCATGACGCAAACCTCGTCATTTCTTCTGATGACATGAGACGCACTTGCCCATCACTTCCTGCGAGCGATTGGGATCGGACCAGGGAGCCGGACCGGCTCCTCTCATGCTGATTCAGATACTGCCAGGGAAGGTGACGAAGTTGCCGTTCGAGTAGACGAGGTCGAGGTCGGGCGTTTCGATCGCGCCCGGCCAGATCTTCTCCTCGAACTTCCCGTTGCTGCCTGCTGAACGGAGCGTGTAGCCGCCCTTCGCGCCGGTGGTGATGTGCAACGGGCGTCCCCAGCCATCCTTCGGCACGACGGGATGCTTCCCCGCCGCGTACGCAACTCCCCAGTCGCGCATGATGGCCATCGTCCGCTCCTGCCGCACGAAATCGTCCGGCATCCCGGCCGTGCCGGCCGCAATCTGGATGGAGAGAGCGATCGCAATGTGATTCATGTCTATTGGACGCAGGAGGGAGCGAAATGGAAACGCGGCGGCTCAATCACCGAGCGGCGTCGATCGCGTAGACGATGCCGCCCGCCGTCAGCAATCCGAAGAGCGTGAAGAGCATCAGCGCGAACTTCGGGCGGTGGTGGACGCGCTGCAGGAGATCGCTCGCGCCGAGGTAGAGGAGAAAGCCGGCGAAGAACGCGAGCTGGTGCGCCACCACGCGCGGGCGGATGTCGATCACATTCGCCAGCAGCGCGCCGGCCACCGGGGCGAGCGCGTCGACGCCGAGGAGCACGGCCGTGCGCGTCATCGTGTTCTCGGCGGCGAGCATGAACGTGACGGTGTTGAGGCCGTCGGCGAAATCGTGCGCCACGACCGCGAGCAGCACCACGAGGCCGATCTGCGGCGAGGCCTTGAAGCCGACGCCGATGGCCAGGCCGTCGAGGAAGCTGTGGAACGAGAGGCCGATCGCGCCGACGACGCCGACGTTGTGGTGATGTCCCGGCTCGTCGTGCTGCTTCTCGCCGTGGATGATCGTCGCCTTCTCCAGCAGGAAGATGCCGAGGAATCCGGCGATCACCGTGATCATCAGGGTGCGGATGTCGATGTTCTCCTGATGCGCCAGCTCGAAGATCTCCGGCATCAGATCGAGGAACGCCACGCCGATCAGCAGGCCGGAGGAGAAGGCCATGATGTACAGCAGGTATTTGCGGTAGCGCAGGGCAAACGCGCCGCCGGCGAGGGTCATGATGAACGCCGACAAGGCGTAAACCGCGCTCATGCGGCGCGTAGTTTACGTGGAAAGACGCGCGTCCCGGGTGAACTCGGCGGGACGGGCGCAACTGCGCAGTTTCGCAAGCAGCTCGTCGATGTCGAACGGCTTGCGGATCAGACCCCAGATCCGCGAAGTGTCCACCTCATCGATGAGCGGATGCGCGGCGCCGGTCATGACGATCACGCGTCGCAGGAGCGCGGGGCTCTCGCGTCGCAGGCGCTCGATCAACTCGAGACCGTTGACCTCGGGCATCATCAGGTCGAGGAGGATGACGGAGTAGCTGCCGCGCTTGAGGTAGTCGAACGCCACCCGGCCGTTCGGCGCGCAGTCGACGGTGAAGCCGTGACGGGAGAGCAGCGTGAGGAAGAACCCCTGCAACCCGGGGTCGTCGTCGACGACGAGGGCGCTGTAGGTGCGGCTGGGAGGATCGACGCGTGACATGCGGCCTCAGGCCGCGTAGACCCGCACAAGATAGACTGAGTCGTTCTTGCGAACGGTGGCAATCGATTCCTGGCCGGGGCGCGGGTTGGTAAAACTGACCAGTTCCGAATCGTCCTGGCCGATAAAGAGGTTGATCGCCTCGCCGGGGTCGCTCGCCTCGATCGTCAACCGCCGCGCCTCCTGCTGAGAGGGGAATCGGTGGGTGTACTCACTCGTCAGCTCTCGCGATTCAATCGTGTATTGCAATCGCTGCCTCCGGGACTGCTTTGATGGTGGAGCAGGCGGAAATGGCGGAGCAATTGGCGAGCCAGACGTCGTGGATAGCGGATAGCAGATAGCGGATAGCAACGCGGGAGGGCGGGCTGCTATCTGCTATCGGCTATCTGCTATCTCGCTCAGCAGACTTCGTCTTTGCGAAACGGCAACACGTTCCCATCCTCGACCGGCTGCCGCGACTCGGCGGCGGCGGTGATGAGGTCGGAGAGGACGTCGATGTCGAACGGCTTGCGGATCACGGAGTGGACGATCTCGCCGTCGACGCGGCGGACGGCGGCGTTGTCGGCGGCCGAGACGAGGATGATCGCGGGATGCTGGCCGCCGCTCGAGCGGACGTGGTCGATCACGCCGTAGCCGTCGACGTTCGGCATCATCAGATCGAGGATCACCACTCCGAAGCGCGTAGCGTCGAGTTTCGCGATGGCTTCCGCCCCGTCGCGTGCAACCTCGACGTCGAATCCCGCCCTCTGCGCAATGCGGGCGACGAGCGCGCGAATGGCCGGCTCGTCATCCACCACCAGTATCCGGACCACGAGGGCGAGCTGTGCAATTCATGGGCCAGTGCGCTCCGGCAGGTATCATCCGCGCTGAGGGAACACACGATGAGGCTCGCTGTCCGCTGTCTGCTGTCCGCTGTCCTCCTGTTCGGCTGCAAGAAGGCAGAGCAACCCGTCCCTGCCGGCAACGCCGATCGCGGCAAACAACTCGTCGAACAGAACGGCTGCACCGCCTGTCACATCGTTCCCGGCGTGCAGGGACCACGCGGCATGGTCGGCCCGCCGCTCGAGCACTTCGCATCGCGTCCCGTCATCGGCGGCAAAGTCCCGAACACACCCGACAACGTCATCGCCTTCCTGCAGAACCCGCAGGCCGCCGATCCGATGTTCACGATGCCGAACCTCGGGCTCACGCCGGCCGACTCGAAAGACATCGCCGCGTTCCTCTACACGCTGAAGTGAGATAGCAGATAGCGGATAGCAGATAGCGGATAGCAGATAGCAACGAGGGCGGCGGGTTGCTATCTGCTATCTGCTATCTGCAACGGGCGGGCGGCGCCTAGTGGTAACTTCGCCGGCAGATTCCGTGTCCAACCGATGAGGAGGCACCAATGCGATTCCTTGCCGCCGCACTCGGCGCGTTGCTGGCCGTCGCCGCATTCGCCGATACGCCGCAGACCTCGAGCGTCACCGTCCCGCTCGATCAATACGAAACGCTGAAGAAATCGAACGAAAACGCCTCCGCCACCGTCATCGAGATGATGACCCTCGGCGGCACGTTCAAGGACCGCAATCTGACGGTTACGTTCAGCGGCCGAAGCGTCGGCACGCGCGCGGCGACGAATATCATCAGCGACGCGAGCGACGTCGTCCTCTACGGCTGCAGCGGCGAGGCGCTGATGGTGCGCGGCGGCAAGGGCGTTTATCAGCTCATCGCGCTCGCGCCGTCGTTCACGCTGCGCTGCGACGCGCGGCTCAGCGGAAGCGACCGCCTGCCGATCAACGTCTCGTCCTCGGTGCTCGCCGTCCGCTCCGCCGTCGTCGACGGCGAGCTCGTGGCGGGCGAAGAGAACGACGAAGGGGCGCGCAGCTACACGCTCGTGCGGCAGGTCATCGGCACGAACGAGACGATGGCCGCGACGGCGACGGGGCACTACCTCATCACGCTCCTCCCCGACGCCACGCGCTTTCACTACGTCATCCAGGTGCACAACCCGAATCGCAGCACGTCGCCGCTGCCGCTGCATCTCGTCTCCGGCGAGCACCTGCAGCAGATCGATTCCTCCGCTCCGTATGAAGTGAACGACGGCAGTTACGTCTTCGCCATGCCGCCGGGCGATTCGACGATCACGCTCAGCGGCGAGCTGAAGGGAGCGAGCTTCGCGCCGCCGGTCGCGGCGAGCCTGCAGTACGCGGTGATCGAATCGCATCCGCTGCTGCGCCCGACGCTGCAGTCGGCGCCGAAGCGCGTCAGCGTCGCCGAGACCGGCATCGACACGCAGTACCGCGGCGCGCTGGCCTTCGAGATCGGCGAGAAGGAGCGGATCACCTGGAGCGTGACGCGACTCGAAGCGTTGCGCGCGATCAGCTACGCGGTCCGCAGCGCATCGCACACGCTCTTCATCCCCGCCCGCGGCCCGATCCTCGGCGAGTCGCAGTTCGCGCTCGACAATCAGGGCGCGCCGGAGCTCGTGCTCCCGCGCAAGCCGGAGCCGACGTTCGTCAGCCTGCAGGGCGAGCCGGTGCTGATGACGAAGAACGCGAAGGGCGAGCTCACCGTGCCGCTCTCCGCGGGACAGCAGAACGTGCTCGTGCAGTATCGCCAGGAGGCGTCGCAGTTCGGCCTGCTCGTCGGAAGACTCGACGTGCCGCAAGTCCCGGTGCCGGCGACCGACACGAGCGTGCTGCTGCGCTATCCGGCGCACTGGCTGCCGCTGTGGGAATCGTTCGCAACCGAGGCGAAGGTGTGGCGTCCGGACCTCGACACGTTGCTGGAGTTCCTGCTGCTGGCGTTGTGGCTCGAGCGGGTTCTGGCGTTTCTCGCGATCGGCGGACGCACGCGCATCGCGATCGCGCTGCTGCTCGCGTATGCCTCGGGACTCGTGCCGACGGTGCTCTGGATCTGCATCCTCGGATGCGCGTTTCTGACGCTGGTGTGGATTGCGGCGCATCGCCCGAAGTGGACGCCGGTGCGGATCATCGGCGCGGTCATCGCCTCGGTGCTCCTGGTGTTTGTCGCCTTCGCATTCATGCAGGCGCGAAGAGTCGTCTCCGCATCGCGCTCATACGACAACATGTCCGAGCAGGTCAGCAGCGCTCCGCAGCTCCCGAAAGGAGCCGAGGTCAAGCTGGCCGACCGGCAACGCGACGAGCTCTCGTATCAGGGCCTGCCCGCGAAGTTCGAGCTGCCAGGCGGCGTGCGCTACAGCTCCTTCCACGAGCAACTGCTCGCCTCGGAACGCCCGCAGACGATCACCATCGTTCTCCTCTCGATGACCGTCCTCACGTGGGCGTCGATCGTGATGACCGCGATCGCGGCATGGCTGCTCTGGACGCAGCGCGCGTTGATCAGGACGACGCTGCGCGAGCGGATCGCCGCGGCAACGACACCGGCGGCGCCCGCGACCGCATGACCGATCCGCTTCGCGCCTTTCTCGCGCCGCTCTATCAGGACCTCGACGGCATCTCGCGACTCGAGGAGATCGACAGGATCTCCTCGATCGCGCGGCGCCTCTACACGCCCGACGATCCGCGCGCCTTCGAGCTGCTCCTCCTCTTCCACGGCCTCGGCAACTGGCTGGAGAAAGTCGGCAACCGCTCGCGCACCGCGCTGGCGACCGGCATCAGCGAATCGGAGCTGCGCGCGCTCTCCGCGTCGATCAAGCGCCTCGACGATCCGCAGAGCGACGCCGAGCGCGCCGTCGCCGCCGCGGTCCTCATCGACACCGGCGGCGTGCGCGGACTCGCCGAGCGCTTCGCCCGCGCGCGTCGCGAAGGGCAGTCGATGATGGACGTCGTACGCGACGTCCTCGCCGATTCCTGGAGCCCCGCCTGGATGCCGGAGAGCGGACGCGCGTGGCTGGAGCGGCGGCATGAAGCGCGCCGCGAAGTGTGCAGGCGGCTATTGGACGAGATGACGTTGGACGCGTAGAAACGGCTCGATCGCCTTCCGGCAAGCACTGGCTGCTCGAGCCAAGGGATGCCGGCGTGCAGCTTCTCGCCCGCGCTAAAATAGGAAATATGAAAGTCATGACTGCCCGCGTCGTCGACGGCAAGATCGATATCGGTGATGCCGAGCTCGAAGAAGGGGCAGCGGTTGCGGTCCTGATCTCCGAAGGATCGGACTTTCACCTCACTCCGGAGGAACAGGAAGAGCTCGAGTTGGCGCTCGCGGAAATCCGGCGCGGTGAATACACGGACGGTCGGGAGCTGCTCCGAGAGATTCAGGGCCTGTCGAAGCGTTGAGTTTCAGATTCAAGGTTGCGCGCCGTGCGGACCGGCAGATCCGAGCAGAAGCCGCATGGTGGCTGAAGAATCGTTCCGGCGCGCCGACGATGTTCGCCGACGACCTGAATTCGGCGTTCGACTTGATCGAAGAGTTCCCACACGCCGGCGAGGCCGTCGATCACCCGCAGATACCAACCCTTCGGCGCGTTCTGCTCGGCCGCGCTCAGTGCTACCTCTACTACTCGGTAAGTATCGAAGAGCGCGTGATCGAAGTCCTCGCGCTGTGGCACACGAGCCGCGGTTCGAAACCCCGGCTGTAGCCGCGCGCGTCCCTACGTCCGCATCACGCCCGCCCGCTCGTACACCCGCGACTCGATGAACGTGTGCACGAGGTCCTGGTCGAGGAACCCGTCCTTCATCTCCATCTGCAGGATGTCGAGGGCGCGCTCGGTGGAGATGGCGCGCTTGTAGGGGCGGTCGTTGGCGGTCAGGGCGTCGTAGATGTCGGACACGGTCATCATCCGCGACTGGAGCGGGATGTCGGGGGCGCTGAGCTTGCGGGGGTAGCCGCGGCCGTTGAGCTTCTCGTGGTGCTTGTAGGCGATGTCGGCCACGCTCGAGAGGTCCTTCGTCCAGGGGATCTTCTGCAGGAAGTTGAACGTGTGCGTGACGTGGCTCTCGATCTCGCCGCGCTCTTCGGCGTCGAGATTCCCCTTGCGGATGGAGAGGATGCGCACTTCCTCGCTGGTCAGGAGGCGCTTGCTCTCGTTGCGGATGTCGCGGTAGTCGCGCTCGGCGAGCGACTGCAGGTACTGGAACTCCCCCTCCGGCAGAACGGTCGGCTCGTTCGACTGCGTGATGAAGGCGAAATCGTTCTGCAGTTGCGCGATGCGGTCGCGCGTGTCGCGATCGCATTGCACCGCGAACTCGTCGTAGCCGTCGCGGCCGTTCTTCAGGAGGTAATCGAGCTTGCGCCGCGTCCCCTCGCCTTCGACCGCCTTGATCACGAACTCGAAGCGCGAGCGGATCATCTCCATCTGCTGCGGATAGAGCTTCTTCTCCTTGACCAGCACCTGCTCGCGCACGCCGACCTTGCCGAAGTCGTGCAGCAGCGAGGCATAGCGGATCTCGCGCACCTGATCGGTCGAGAAGTGGACGTCGCGGTACTGACCGTGATCGATCCGATCGATCACCTTCGCCAGCTCGACCGTGAGGTCGGCCACGCGGAACGAATGACCGGAGGTCGTCGGATCGCGCTGCTCGATCGCCGTGACCGCCGCGGTGACGAAGCCTTCGAACAGACGTTCGATCGATTCGTAGAGCAGGTTGTTCTCGACCGCGACCGCCGCCTGGCCGGCGAGCGAGCGCATGACGTCGATGATCTCCTGATCGAACGAGATCACCTCGGACGGCACGTTCTCCGCCGTCAGCTTCTTCGGCGCGCCGAGCCGCTTGCGGTTGATGAGCTGCAGCACGCCGATCAGATCGCCGACGTGATTCGTCATCGGGAAGACCAGCAGCGACTTGGTGAGGTAGCCGTTCTCTTCGTCGAACGAGCGGTTGATCGAGTACTCGGCGCCCGACGGCAGGTTGTACGCGTCGTCGATGACCAGCGTCTCGCCGGTCAGCGCGACGTAGCCCGCGAGGCTGCGCTTGGTGATCGGCAGCACGCGCTCTTCGAAGTCCACTTCCACCGAATCGTTCTGCGCGAGCTTCCAGCGGAGGACCTTGCCGCCCCCCATGTCGTCGAGGAGGTAGAGCGATCCGGCGTCGGAGCGCGACAGCTCGCGCGCCTTCTTCAGGATCATCGTGAGCAGCACCTGGTGGTCGCGCACGGTCGAGAGCGCCACGCCGATGTTGCTCACTTCCTGCAGCTCGCGCGTCCGCTCGCTCAACTGTTTCTCGAGCTGATCGGCGCGCAGCTTCTGGTAGAGGAACTGATACGCGCGCTTCACCGCGCTCAGCAGAACGCTCGGCAGCGGGTCGACCGGCAGGTCGAGGTAAACGGTTTCATCCGTGAGCCACGAAGGCTGCTGCGCGAGGCCGATACCCACCACCGCTGTGCGGGAGTCGATGGAGACCGGCTTGCCGTTGCCGCCGTTCGTGTGGTCGACGACCACGACGCGCAGCGTGTTGCCGGAGAGGCCGAGGTGATCGAGGGTTTCGAGCCGGGAGGGGGCGATCGATGCGGCGATCAGCGCGTCGGAGTACCGGCCGATCGGAAACGTTTCCGAGTGCAGAAGGGTGAGCGTTTGCATCGCCGTGTTCCGAGCGCAACGACCCGTGGCCTGCGCTTCTTCCAGTACAGTCGCGAGAGCGCATACAATGCGCGCCGCGCGAACAGCAATTATGGCACCGCAGCGGCTGTTTTCGCGCCTGCAACTCACCCACCTTCAGGAGAAAGCGCGTGGCCGCCTACACCACTGAGAAGATCGATCCGAAGTATCACGACGCCCTCGTGGCGTGGCAGAAAAAGCACTTTCCCGAGCTCAGCTTTCTGGAGGAGAACTGGTCGAAGTTCTACGCCAGCCAGACTCCGTTCCAGCTCTACGCGAAGGTCGGCAAGCTGAACAACGACAACATCATCTTCGGCCGCATGGCCGGCAAGCCGCGCTTCGAAAAGGCGGGCGAGATGGTGGGCAACATGTTCTATTCGGCGCGCGACATCGTCCGCGCGCAGGCGTCGACCGAGCTCGGCTCGATCCAGCAGCATCGCCTCACGCTGGAGGAAGCGCCGACCGATCAGATGAAGATGGCGACGCTCCGCATCATGGCCGAGGAGCTGCGCCACGCGTATCAGATGTTCTGGGTCCTCTCGCACGATCACTCGTGGAAGAAGCCGGGACATCCCGACATCGCGGTGGAGACGATGGACGAGCTGCTGTCGATGGAGATGGGCAACCACGTCCTCGACGCGTTCAACATCCCCTTCTCGAATTTCCTCGACAACGTCGTCTTCGCCACGGTGATCGACCTGGTCGGCAAGTATCAGCTCGAGATGCAGAAGGTCTTCTCGTATGCGCCGATGGCGCGCTCGATGGGACCGATGCTCTCCGAGGAAGGGTTCCACATCGGCTCGGGCCGCGGCTTCCTGAAGGAGCTCGCGGTCAGTGCGATGAGCGACGGCGGACGCTATTCGGTCGATGACATCCAGAAGACGCTCAACGCCTGGATCCCGCGCGGCCTGGAGATGTTCGGCAACGAGCGCGGCGGCGCGACCGCGGTGGCATTCGGCTTCAAGGACCGCGACAACGGCACGGCGCAGGCGGAGTACTACAACGAGGTGCGCGAGGTCGTGGAGCTGGTGAACGTCGCCATCGTGCAGACGAAGATCACCGGCATGACCGCGCCCGACGCCCGCAGCGTCGTCCGCGAAGTGCAGGACACCGGCGAGTCGATCCAGGGCATCCGCCCCGAGGACCTGCTCTTCGTCCCCGACATGAAGTTCTACCGTAAGCGCGGCGCCGAAGACGTCGTGTTCATGCCGTACGACGTGAACGGTAATCTCCTGACGCAGGACGGCAAGCCGATCACCGGCGAGCAGTACCTCGCGTATCTCGAGACCGTCCTCCCCGACTACTTCATGAAGACGACCGAGTTCACGAAGTACCGCGATTCGTTGCTGGGGCATGAGCGGCCGGAGGCGGGGAAGAGTTATGGGTGGTGAGCGCCCGACCCGCCCAAAACAGATAGCGGATAGCAGATAGCAACGCCTCAACAGCTCAACACCTCAACAGCTTTTTGCTATCCGCTATCTGCTATCCAGCCTCACAGCAACCCAGTCACGAGATACAGATCGGATAGAAACCGTCTGTACCCATACGCATACGTCTCCCCATCCGGCGTGATGTGAATCGGCATGACGTCGAGCACGCCCGCGGGATCGGGCGGGCGGATCTCGACCCAGTGGGTGCGTTCACCGCTCGTCACGTCGATCCTGTCGATCGGGACGAGCGTTCTTCCGCGGCGGTAGACGTAGAGCGCGCGATCGTCGGCGGTCCACTGGATCGGCACATCTTCTTCGGTGCAGCCGGGGATGGCGCGCGGGGCGCCGCCGTCGATCGGGAAGAGTCGCGGCATGCCGTCGAGACCGATCGCGGCCACGGTCTTTCCGTCGCTCGACAGTCGGATCGGCCACGTCACGACTTCGGGCGAGATCTCGCGCACCGGCTTTGAGCCGTCGAGCCAGAGCTCGTACATCCGCTTCGGCTCACCCGCGCGATTGCCGAGAAGCAGCGCGCGCTGGCCATCGGGGAAGAACTGCCACCAGAGCACCTCGTGCATGCCGGCGCACGCAACCGTGCGCGTCTCGCCTGCGCCGATCGGCAGCATCTCCAGACAATCCTGATCGTTCATCGCCAGGATCCACTTCCCGTCCGGCGACAGCGGCATTCCGCGCGCGCGCCCCTCGGCGAGACGCACCGCCGGCGAGCCGTCGGTCGGCCGGAAGTAGATCGCGTTGACGCCGTGCGCCGCCGCCCCCTGCTCCTCGAGCACGATGTTGCGGCCGTCGATCGTCAGCCCCGCCAGCCACGACCAGTCGAACCAGGTGAGATTGCGCTCTTCGGATTCACCGTGGCGTCCGGTCACGATCTCGCGGCGTCCGTAGTCCGACGTGATCAGCACGCCGCTCTTCGAGTCGATGTCGTGCAGCGTGATGCGTCCGGGGAACGCCAGCACCATCCGCTCCTTGCCGGCGAGCGTCAGCGCGTGGATGTCGCGATCGGCACCGTGGCCGGCCGCCGCGATCCACACCTCTTCGCCCTTCGGATGCCACGCGATACCGCCGGTCGTGTTCCACAACGTCGACGACCGCACGCGCACCTTGCCGTTGCGATCGATCACAACGAGTGTGCCGCCGTCATCACCCCACACCGGATGCTCGATGAAGGCGATGAGATCGCCCTTCGGCGAGATGCGCGCGTGACTGAGCCAGGTCGGCGTCTCGTAGATCACCGTGCCGATCGGCCACTCGATGCGATGCATGCCGCCGACGGAGCGGATGATCATCAGGCTCCTGCCGTCGGGCGACCAGTCGGCGTCCTGCGCGTTCTCGCACAGCACGCGCGGCGCGCCGCCGAGCGGCATACGCGCGATCGTGCCGCTGGTCGCGAAGCCGCCGAGGTAGCGGCGGCCGAGGGAGACGGCGAGCTCGCCGGTGGACGAGACGGCGAGCAGGTCGGCATGGCCGGCGCCGATCGGACGCGACTCCGGCGAGAGCGTCGACGACGTGTAGACCTCGACCGGTTTGTCCTCCCACGCCGCGCCGTAGATCATCGAGCCGCCCTGCAGGAAGCGCGCGGTCATGATGAAGCCGCGGCGGAAGGTCAGCCGCTCGTAGTGCAGCGGCGCCGACTTCATCGCCGTTTTCGTCGCGCGCTTCCGCGACGGTGTCGGCGTCATCGTGAGTGACGAATCGCTCCCCTCGACCGCTTCCAATGCGAACGCGAGGTCCTTCACCGACTGGAAGCGATCGCTCGGATTCTTCTCCAGCATCCGCTGCGTGATGCGCGCGACGCCGCCCGGCACCTCGGACGGCACGAGCACGTCGTCATGCAGGATCGCGTTCATCGTCTCCACCGCGGTGTCGCGGCGGAACGGCTGGTGGCCGGTGAGCATCTCGAACATCACCACGCCCTGCGAAAAGATGTCGGAGCGATGATCGGCGGCCTCGCCGCGCACCTGTTCGGGCGACATGTAGCCGGCCGTGCCGAGGACCGTGCCGGCGTCGGTCACGAGCTGCTGCGTTTCGGAGTCGGGCGTCGTCTCGGGACGCAGCAGCTTCACCAGGCCGAAGTCGAGCAGCTTCACGCGGCCGTCATCGAGGATGAAGATGTTCTCCGGTTTCAGATCGCGATGAACGATTCCCTTGTCGTGCGCGGCGGCCAGTCCGCGCGCGATCTGCTGCGCGTACTCGACCGCCTTGCGCAGCGGCAGACGCGTCGCGAGCTGCGCGCGCAGGCTCGTCCCCTCCAGCAATTCGGAGACGATGAACGGCGAGCCGTCATGAGATCCGACGTCGTAGACCGTCAGCACGTTCGGGTGATTGAGCATCCCCGCCGCGCGCGCCTCCTGCTCGAAGCGGCGCATGAGATCCGACGTCGCGGAGCATGGGAGTACTTTCACCGCGACGTCGCGGCCGATGCGCGAATCGCGCGCGCGGTAGACCTCTCCCATCCCACCCGCGCCGATGAGCGCGAGCACCTGATAGGGACCGAGCTGCTCGCCTGCCTGGAGTTTCATCTGCCTTCCGAAGGATAGCGTGACCACGGCGCTGCTCATGCGTATCAACAGACATGCGGAACTTAATCGCGCTGATTCTTTTGACGGCATCGCTGAACGCCGCACCGCGACTCCTGTCGCCCGAACGTCCGGTCGGCGATCCGACGCCGGTCAACAACACGCTCGTCACCGGACCGATCGACGTCGCGAGCTCCCCCGATTCGATCCTCGCCGCGTGGTCCGATCCGCGTCTCGGTACAAACCGCCACATCTTCGCCACGCGTCTCGACGACCAGGGCGCGGCACTCGATCCCTACGGCGTTCTCGTCGGCTATTCGCAGCTCGACCAGGAGCTGCTGCGCGTCGCGTGGGACGGCCAGCGCTATCTCTTTTTCTGGAGCAGCGGCGACGCGGTCTGGGTGTCGACGATGGACGGGCAGCAGAAAAAACTGTTCGTCACTTCCGGCCGGACGACGATCGACTACGCGCCCGGACTGCTGCTCGCAAATGGCGAGCAGGTGACCATCAGCGCGATCGACGATCAGTTCAAGATCACGAATACGCAGGTGCTCGACGAGCACGGCAGCCGCGCGCGACTGGTCCGCAACGGCGGCGCGACGCTCGCCGTCTGGATCCACGATTACGACACACCCATGCTGATGGCGCAGCGGGTCGACGGCGGAAACATCTCCGGAATCCCGCTGCAGATCGGCCCTGTGAGCGGCAGCGATGCGCAGATCGCCACCGCGCCGGCGCTGCTCGCGTACGCGGATCAACGAACGGTGCGCGTCTTCGACATGCAATCGAACGGCACGCTCACTCCTCGCGTCACGTACCAGGGGGCGGGCATCGAGAGCATCGCGGCGACTGCGGACGGCGGTTTCATCGCGGCCGCGAACCGCCAACTGCGGCGCTACGACGCCTCGGGCACGCTCGTCGATTCGATCAGCATCGACGGCTTCTTCAAGCCGCGTCTCATCAGCGCGCACGGCAACGTGCTCGCCGTGGCCATCGGCCAGGGACCGGTGTCGTACGTCTGGCGCGCGCCGCAGGCGCGGAGCATCTCGTTGATCGCGCCGCTGCAGACGCAGCCGCGCCTCGCCAGCGACGGCACAAACGCGCTGATGGTCTGGAACGAAGAGCTCCCGTCGAGCAGCCACCTCATCGCGCAACTGATCTCCGCGTCGGGGCAGCCGCTGCACGACCGGCTCGAGTCTCCCGCGCTCGCGCCAGGCGAAGTTCCGGCCGTCGGCTTCGACGGCAAAACGTACGTCCTGATCCGCACCACGCCGCGCCCCGGACATCTCGAGATCAGCGCGCAGCGGATTGCGCGTGACGGCTCGCTCGACGGCCCGGCGTTTCTCGTCGCCGACAGCCTGGCGAAGATCCGCGACGTCACGATCGCCGGCGATACCGTGGCCTGGATCGACGAAGGCCTCATCCTGCCGCACATGCGCTGGACGACGCTCGATGCGCGGATGCCGTTGCTCTGGAGCCCGGCGAACAGCATCGCCGCCGCGGGCAATGGCTCGGACGTGATGTTCGCCGCGTCGACTCCTGCGTGCGGCGTGTCGATCGCCGTGAAGGATGCGTTTCCGCTGATGGTCACGAATCATTGCGCCGACAGCATCGCCATCGCGGGCAACGGCCGGCGCTGGCTCGTCGTCTACGGCGACGGCGCCGGCATCGACGGACTGTTCCTGCAAAAGGACGGCTCCCCGATCGGCGAGCCGTTCACGATCGTCGCAGGCGATGACATCACCGCGCCGCGCGTCGCCTGGGATGGCGATGAATTCATCGTGACCGCGGAGTGGGGCCCGTTCGTCGAGATCATGACGGTGGGCGAAGACGGCGACCTCGAGCACCAGTTCCCGCCATTCGGCATCGGCCCGCAGAAGAACGGCGACGTCGCGTTCGTGAACGGCACCGCGCTGCTCGTCTACACGCGTCCGGACGAAAAAACGTATTCGCCGCGCATCTTCACGCGCTCGCTGTCGCGTCCGCGCGTTCGTCCCGTACGATGAGCGGATGGAAGCGCGCGCGCGGGAACTGATCGAATCGCTCGCCCTCGAGCCGCATCCCGAGGGTGGGTTTTATCGGCAGGTGTTCAAGTCGCCGCGCATCGTGAATGGTGATCGGAGCGCGATCACGGCGATCTACTTCCTCCTGCCGTCCGATCAGCAGAGCCGCTGGCATCGCGTGACCGCGGACGAGATCTGGGTCAACGTCGAAGGGAACGGCGTCGCACTGCACACGTTCGACGGCAGTGCGACGCAGACCCGCCGCGTCGGGCCATCGCTTCCGTTCGCGGTGGTGAACGCCGGCGAGTGGCAGGCCGCGGAACCGGTCGACGGCTTCGCGCTCGTCGCCTGCTTCGTCGCGCCGGGATTCGAGTTCGACGACTTCACGATGATGGCGGATGACCGCGACGCGATCGCGCGGCTGAGAGAGGGTCGATCCGAAGCTGCTGGCACTGGTGTGAATGGTCACGGTGTCCTGTGTGGATTCGACCCCCTAGTGTGAGATCGCGCGGTGACGACGGCATCACCTTCGATCGTCGTCGCGTAAAGACCGTCCTTCTGCCAGATCACGATCGCCTGCGGCCACCCTTTCGCCACCGGCACCGGCGCACCGCCCGGGACCATCACCTGGATCTCGCCCTGCGGCGTGACGATGCCCAGCAATTCCGAAGCACCGTCGCTTCCGGAAACCACCCAACGTGCCTCGATCTTCGTGTCGATCGGATAGCCGGCGCCGTCGAAGCTCAGCCACGTGAGTCTCGTTGATCTCGCCCACGCCATCGTGCGGCCCGCGGCCGCGAGGTGTCCGGGTTGTTCGTCCAGGCGTATCGGGAGGAAGTCGCGGGGCGCGCCATCGCGTGTAATCCGCCGAGCGAAGATCGATTGGAATCCTCCGTAAGCCAGAAAAAAGAACCTGCCGTCGAAGCCCGCTTCGACTTCGTACGGGCAGCGGCGACGAAGCCGCCGTCGGGTGTCGCCGCGAGCTCGTCGATCCAGAAATCGACCGTGAACGCCGTCAGCGGAGCGATCGCTCCGCCGTTCGAGATGGTAAAGACGTTGACCTTCCCGTCGAAGCTGTACGCGAGCAACGCGCCGTCGGCGGCCGGCGCGCTCGCGATCACGAACTGGCTGTACAAGTTGCGCCGGTGATCCTCCCGAGGACCACCGGAAATGGGCCGGGAACGCCCTGCGCGTCGATGCGCTGCGCGAGGACGGTACGGTCGTGCAGCCAGACCGCCATCAGCGTGCTCCCGCTCCGGAAGATCCGCGGCGTGTCGGGATAGCTCGGGTACGCGGAATCGATCAACACCGCCGGCCCCGCGCCCGAAACGGGGTCGATCGTCCGCATCTCGAGGATCTCGTGGTACCGCGCCGGTAGAGGATCACCGCCTCGCCGCCCTGCAGCGCCGCGACGCTCGGACTGCTGATGTCCCATTGGTAGAAGAGCAATTTGTAAACGCCCGCCGTGCCTCGACACGGGCGCGCTGAGCGGCCGCTCCGGCGTCAGCATGCGCGGCGACGCGCCGATCGGGATCGCGATCAGCAGCGGCAGCGCTATCGACATCCGCATGCGTCTGATACGAGGATGTGCGCTGCGATGTCCACGACCGAAACCGTCTGCCCCGGCTGCGGCCTCCGTATGCCGCCGACCGGCAAGCCGTACGACGGTTCCTTCAACGCGTCGCCGGAATGCTGGAGCGTCTTCACCGAAGTCACCGGCGCCGAATTCAGCGACGTCGTCCTCTTCAGCCAGGTGCATCAGCTCACCGTCGACGCATACGCCGCTCAGCATGTTGGCGGGCGGCATCCCGACAAATCGATCGCCATCCATCTCGCGGGACTCCATTTTCACTACGCGCGCGGCATCAAGCCGGTGAGCATCGCGCCGCTGATGCAGAAGCTCGCGTCACGCGTCAGCGACTGGCCGCATTTCGATCCGCCGCCGGTCCGCGGGTCGATGACCATCTTCGACGTCGCGCTCGCGGAGTCGCACATCGACGCCGTGCGCGAGTGGTCGCGCGGCGTCTGGGAGTCGTGGTCGCCGCATCACGCGGCTATTGCTGAGCTGGTGGGAAACGACTCTGCAAACATCGACTTTCGCAAGTGAAGTGCTGTGCTACCCTGCGCGGACGATGCGGAAGCTCACGTTCCTCTTCTGCTTTGCATTCCTCGCGTGTGGGAAGTTGAAGGAGCTGCCGACGGAGCCGGGCGGCGGCAACGGCGAACCGATCGATCCGACCGCGACGTTCACGCGCGTCCAGAACGAAGTCTTCACCCCCACCTGCGCCTCCCTCGGATGCCACGACACCCTCGGCCAGCAGTCGAGCCAGGTCCTCGCGCCGGGCCTCTCGTACGCGCAGACGGTCAACCGCCCGAGCGTCGAGATGCCGTCGCTCATGCGCGTCCTGCCCGGCGATCCGGCGAATTCGTACCTCTACCGCAAGATCACCGGCGCCGGCATCACCGGCGACCGCATGCCGCAGGGCGGCCCTTTCCTCACCGACGCTCAGACCAAACTCGTCCGCGACTGGATCCGCCGTGGAGCACCGAATGATTAAGAGACTCGCGCTCGCGCTGCTGCTCGTCACCACGAGCGCGCTCGCGCAGGACAAATACACGCCGACCAACCCCATCCCCCTCGGCGACAACCTCCTCTCCCTGCCGACATCGCACATCCCGTCGACCGGCACGTGGGAGATCCGCTTCACGCATCGCTTCAACGGCTCGCTCGATCAGGGGAACGGCAGCGATCGCGCGCACAGCCTCTTCGGACTCGACAGCAACGCCGACGTCGGCATCGGCTTCTCGTACGCGCCGCGGCGCGACATGCAGTTCACGCTGCTGCGCAGCAACGCGCTCGATGACGTCGAGCTCGCGCTCAAGTACGTCGTCATCCAGCAGGCGTCGGCCGTCCCGTTCAGCGCCGCGGTGCGGGTCGGCACCGACTGGCGGACCGAACAGAACCTGCAGGACCGCACGTCGTTCTTCGGCCAGGTCGTCCTCTCGCATCAGTTCGGACGCAAAGCCGAGGTCTTCATCATCCCGACCTTCGCCACCGACGCCGGACGCGTGGTCAGCGGAACGTCGTCGGCCGCGCTCTTCAAACACGCCTTCAACGCGCCGATCGGCGCCGCGCTGATGATCCGTCCCGCGCTCAGCATCGTCGGCGAGATCATTCCGAAGAATCGCGATCTGCCGAACGGCGTCCACGCCGACTTCGGCTGGGCGGTCGGCCTGAAGCGCGCCATCGGCGGCCACTACTTCGAGGTCCTGGTCACGAACAGCAACGCGACGCACGTCGACCAGTACGTCACCTCGACCTATCAGGGCTCCGGACTCGATCGCGGCGACCTGCACCTCGGGTTCAACATCGAGCGGCGTTTCGGGAAGTAGGCCGCCCGTTTGCACTCCCGTGGAGTGCATGCGCTGCCCTGAATGTCACACTGAGAGCGAACCGGGCTCGGCCGCGTGCGGCAACTGCGGGCTCCTCCTCCTCGCCGTCCAGCCGAAACGCCGCGCGGAAGATTTTGCCGTTCAGAAACGCCGGGCCGCCGATCGCGATCTCGAGCTCAGCGCCGAGTGCCCGTTCTGCGCCGGCGCGATCCCGATCAACGCCATCCGCTGCATGCACTGCTCGGAGATCGTGAACGAGGACTACTACCGCGAGCGCGCCCAGCGGATCCGGTCGCGCGTCAACTACGCGAGCTGGATCGCCTATCTCTTCGGACTCGCCGCGCTGATCGTGTTCCGTCCTGTCGGACTCGTCTCCATCGGCACCGGGCTGCTGCTCTCCATCCTCTACTACGCCATTCCGGTCGAGCCTCCCGGACCGAAAGGAACGCGCCGCGCACGTTTCTCGACATTCCTTCGCCGGCAGCTCAAGTTCGAGCGCGTCTCGATCGCCCTGCCGGGATTGCGCAACAAGAAACTGATCTTCGTCGGCACGCCGCTCCTCGCGGCGCTGGTCGGCTACTCCGCGAATCTCTTCCTGCTCCAGGAGCCGGTGAACGACATCCTGCATCGCAACTCGGCGTTCGCCGGGATGGAAGTCTCCGCGCACTACGAGTATTGGGTCGTGCCGGGCGTGATCGTGTACGACCTCGAGAAGCTGAGCCTCCGCCAGACGCCGATCGACGTCCACACCGCGTTCCTCGAGTTCGCGCAGAAGATGCGCACCCGCCGCTACTCGCAGGTCAAACTCTCGTACCACGGCACGACGAAGTACTCCATGACCGGCGCCTCCTTCCGCCGCCTCGGCGAGGAGTACGCCAAGCGCAACTTCGAGTTCGTCCTCTATTCGTTCCCCCGCCTGTTCCATCCCGAGGACCACGTACGCTCGCCGCAGCCCGGGACGTCGGATCGCGATGCGCTGCTCGAGTTCCATCGGCAGTGGTACGGGCAGGATGGGATGACGACACCGGTCGGCGCCGCACGATAATCTGGCGGCATGCCGGATGACGATTTCCTTCAACTGGAATCCGTGCGCCTGTCCGCCGACGGCGCCGCCGAAATGGATGGCACCCGCCGCCTCGTGTTCGTTCCACGCGCGGAGATCGAGCGTCTCGAGCTGAGGCACGGCTCCGGCTCCGAGCGGCCGATCGTCACGGCGGTCCTCGGCGTTGCGCTGCTCGTGCTCTCCGGCGTCCCGATCTGGATGCTCATGAATGCCCTGCGCGGGCACGGCACGTTCGAGATCAAGTTCATGACCGCGGTCGCATTCGCCATCCCCGCGCTCTGGCTCCTCGACCTCAGCATCCGCCGGCGCTGGATGATCGTGGTGCACGCGCGCAAGGACACGCGCAAGCTGGTGTTCCACGAAATGAATGATCGCGTGGAGATCGAGCGCTTCTTCACCGAGGCGCGTTCGCGGTTCGGGTACGGCGGCTAGAGGAACCCTTCCCGCTCCAACTCCGCCACCAGCGTCAACGAGTCGTAATACTGAAACGACCGGATGCCGATGTTCAGCGCGGCCTGCACGTTCTCATTCAGATCGTCGATGAACACCACCTGCTGCGGTAACGCGGCGATCACTTCGAGCGCGCGGTGAAACATCTCCGGATCGGGCTTCGCGGTGCGGAAGCGGTGCGAAAAGATGAAGCGGTCGTCCTTCTCGAACAGTCCGGCGAAACGGCGCGGGATGACTTCCGCGTGCACCTCATTGGAGTTCGACAGGAACGCCACGCGGTAGCGCGCGCGGACCCGCTCGAGCACGTCCTCGATGCCGGGCATCGTGCCGTCGAAGAAGTCGCTCCACACCTTGTGAAAGTCGCGGATCGAATCGCGGTAGCCGGTATGGATGCAGATGAATTCGTAGAAATCCCAGAACGTCACGGCGCCGCGCTCCATGTCGCGATAGCCGCCCGGCTCCTCCAGGATCTTCACCAGCTCGTCCCGTTTGACCGACGAGGCGCGGCAGATGTTCTCCAGCACCCGCTCGTACGCGAGCTTGATCACGGTGTTGCCGAGGTCGAAGAGGAACCAGGTGACGGACATTACATTCGGAATACGCCGACGCGCGGCGCTTCGATCGGCGCGTTGTAGGCGATCGAAAGTCCGAGCCCGAGGTACGTCCGCGTCTCGGCGGGGTCGATCACGCCGTCGTCCCACAAGCGCGCGGTGGAGTAGTACGGACTCCCCTCGCTCTCGTACTTCGCCAGCACCGGATCGGCGATGGCGCGCTCGTCCTCCGCGCTCAACTCTTTTCCGTCGCGCGCGAGCTGATCGCGTTTCACGGTCGTGAGCACGCCCGCCGCCTGCTCGCCCCCCATCACGCTGATGCGCGCGTTCGGCCACATCCAGAGGAAGCGCGGCGAATACGCGCGGCCGCACATGCCGTAGTTTCCGGCGCCGAACGAGCCGCCGATGATGACCGTGAACTTCGGCACGCTCGCGTTGGCCACCGCATGCACCATCTTCGCGCCGTCTTTCGCGATGCCGCCGCGCTCGTACTGCTTGCCGACCATGAAGCCGGTGATGTTCTGCAGGAACACCAGTGGGATCCGCCGCTGATTGCAAAGCTCGATGAAGTGCGTCGCCTTCAGCGCGGACTCGGAGAAGAGCACGCCGTTGTTCGCCAGGATGCCGACCTTGTAGCCGAAGATCCGCGCGAAGCCGGTGACGAGCGTCGTCGCGTAACGCTCCTTGAATTCCTGGAACTTCGAGCCGTCGACGATGCGGGCGATGATCTCGCGCACGTCGTACGGCTTGCGCAGATCGCGCGGGATGACGCCGTAGATCTCCTTCGGATCGTAAAGCGGCTCTTCGGCCGCGATGCGCGTCGCCGGCTCGTTCTTGTCGAGCGGCAGGTTCTCCACGATGTTGCGCACGATGGCGATGGCGTCGAAGTCGTCCTCCGCGAAGTGATCGGCGACGCCGCTGATGCGCGTGTGCACGTCCGCCCCGCCGAGATCCTCGGCTGTCACTTCCTCGCCCGTCGCGGCCTTCACCAGCGGCGGTCCGCCGAGGAAGATCGTGCCGGTGCCTTTGACGATCACCGCTTCGTCCGACATCGCCGGCACGTACGCGCCGCCGGCGGTGCACGAGCCCATCACCGCGGAGATCTGCGGGATCTCCATCGCCGACATCACCGCCTGGTTGTAGAAGATGCGCCCGAAGTGCTCGCGGTCGGGAAAGACCTCGGCCTGCAGCGGCAGGAACGCGCCGCCGGAGTCGACGAGGTAGATGCACGGCAAGTGGTTCTGCTGCGCGATCTCCTGCGCCCGCAGATGCTTCTTCACCGTGAGCGGGAAGTACGTGCCGCCTTTGACCGTCGCGTCGTTGGCGATGATCAGGCACTCCCGCCCCTGCACCCGCCCGATCCCGGTGATCATCCCCGCCGCCGGCGCCTCGTCGTCGTACATCCCGTTCGCCGCGAGCGGCGAGAGCTCGAGGAATGGCGTGTCAGGATCGAGCAGCGCCCCGAGCCGCTCCCGCGGCGGCACTTTCCCCTGCTCCTTGTGCCGCGCCAGATACTTCGGCCCACCCCCCAGCCGCGCGGCCGCGAGCCGCCGTTCGAGCTCGTCGACGAGCCCCTGAATGCGCTCGCGGTTCTGCCTGAAATCGGAGGAGTTGGTGTCGAGGTGAGAGTCGAGCGGTTCCATTGGTTCGGGGGCGAAGAGTATCAAAAGGAAGGCGTAATTTCGTATTGACAAAATACTATGCCGGATGGATATTTACGCTGTGACTGGAGGGTTTACTCATGGTCCCTGTCGCGTCTGGCTTCATTAAACGGAGAGGATCACCACATGCTTCAGCCCAACGCGCTCAAAGTCACGATGCTCTTTCCCATATTCGACAACGACGATGTTCCTTTCTCTACGGAGCTCTGGTCATGGTGGCTCGTTAGCATCGTGGCGATCGGCGCTTACCACGAGTTCTTCACACGCGGCGCGTGGGAAGGGCGGATCGAGTACCACCGCTGCGTGACGCTCGTACTCGAGAGTGAGGATCAGCTCCGAAAGGTAGAAGCGTTTCTGCAGGAAGCACGTGAGCGGTTCGGGCAGGACGTCATGTACTTCGAAGCAACTCAGGTGCACTTCAGACTCATTTGACTCATGCGCTACCACAATCCCAAATCAGATCTGGAAATCGACCTCGGCCACCTCGACGCTGAGAAGCGCCGAATCTTCGACGCCGCGCAGGAGAAGTTCCGGAAGAACACGAACTGGTTCGAGTTCGAGCAGATCGTCTTCTCCTACACCTCTCCCATCTTCAGTCGCGCAAAGAATCGCGCGGACGTCGTCAACGAGCCGCTCTTCCACGCGCTCAAGGACATGTGGCTCCAGCTCGGAATCGATCAAGGATTCGTCGCCGATGACAGAAGCGAAAAGAAAGCGCGGCCGCCCCGTCCGCACCGCTCCCCGCGTCGCGGTGACGTGGCGGCTCCCCGTCAATCTGCTCTTCCGCGTCGACGAGGTCGCTGACGCGGAAGGCGTCACGACGACAGCATGGGTCGAGCGGGCCATCGAAACGGCGCTCGACGCAAGATGGACAGCCACTCCCGATCGAACGTGAATAACTGCACGACGATCATCGCCACGCTCAAATCCGCAAAGTCGATGAGCACGAGCAGCCCCATGTGCATCAGCAGCATGAGCGTCCGATCACCGGGCGGGCGCGGCGGGAGAGGACGAGCGGCGCGCAGACGCATCCGCTCGACCGCCATCATTCCGAGGGCGATCACCAGCCGACTGCTGTGACGATCATGACCCGAGCTGTCCCAGGCACTCGGCGATCAGCAGCAGCTCGCGCGGCGAGAGTCGCGGCGCGCGATTGGTCAACTCCTTGACCATCCGCGTCGTGGCTGGATCGAGCGCCTTCAATCGCTCGAGATCGGGCTCCCCGATCTCGTCGATGAGGCCGATCGACTTCGCCTCCTCCGCCGAAAACACGCTGCTCGCGAGAAAAAGTTGATGCGCCTCGGGGCGCGCCAGTACCTTGCGCCAGCGCGACGTGCCGCCGAAGCCCGTCACGATGCCGAGCTTCGCGCCGGGATGCGAGAAGCGCGAGCGCGGCGTGGCGTAACGGAGATCGAAGGAGAGGATCAGATCGAGCGCGCCGCCGAAGCAGTCGCCGTCGATCATCGCCACGGTGACGAACGGAAGTTTCTCGATCATGGCGAACACCGTCTGCCCGAGCTGCGCGAAGTCGTACGCGTCGAACGGAGTGAAGCGCGCCATCTCCGCCATGTCGGCGCCGGCGGCGAAGATGTGCGGCCGGCCGGATCGAAAGACGGCGACCGGGCCTCGCAGTTGCGCAACAGCATCGCCGAGCTCACGCAGCGCCTCCGACGAGAGCAGATTCATCCCGCCGTCGTCGAACACGATCTCGTCGTCCCGCACGGTGAAGCGCGTCATCGGTGAGGAGCATCATCTTACGTTCGCCCACCGCGGCGCAGAAACCGACCACGGCGCCGAGGAGGTGAACGACCGGCAGGATCGTGATGTCGCCGACGAAGAGCGCGGCGCCGGCCGATTCGATCATCACTTTGCCGATGAACAGCGACAGCAGCGTCAGCGCGAGGCCGACGCGCCGCTCGCCGACGATGAAGACTGCCCACAGCCAGAGCGCGCTGTCGATCGACGACAGTCCGCGATACATCGCCACCTCGGGGCAGAGCACCAGGAGGAACGTCGACACGACGAGCGCTGTGCCGACGACGACGCTCGCAAAGAGCCAGCGGCGACGCAGGCAGATCGCGCCGAGGACGATGAACGCGATCAGGTCCCACGCAAGATGGGACGGCGTCCAGTGCACGAAATGCCCGGTGATGAGCCGCCAGACCTCGCCGTGCAGAATCGCCGCGCGGTCGTATTGCAGGAGCTCGCCGAGGTTCATCGCGTCCTCCGCATCGGCACGAACGCCGCCGCCACCACGATCAGGATCATCAGCACGGTCACGCCGTCGAACGCGCCGCCCGCGCGGATCGACTTCCCGTCGCGCGTGAGGATGTCGACGTCGTTCCGCTCCCCGCTCGCCACGCTCGTCTTGAACGACGTGACCTCGGCGTCGAGATTCTTCGTCAGGTCGAGCATCGCCAGGCGCAGGCCTTCATCCGATTTGCGGCGCAGTGTCCGTTCGGCCTCCACCGGAGTGGCCATCCCGCCGATACGGCTCGTGCCCGGCGCGCGCAGGAGGAACGAGCGGCTGTGGACGTCGACGACCGCGACGTCGATCAGCGTGCGCGTGTCGTTGCGATCGCCCGGCAGCAGGTACTCGCCGATGATCGAGATGTAGAGGATGGAGAGCATCGTCGGATCGCTGTACTGGATCTGATCGACGGATACGAGAGCCACGACGTCGACGTCCATCAGCCGCGCGACCTGCTCGAGGTTGTCGTAGCCGCCGCGCGGCTCGAGATACGACGACGGGATGACCTGAATCGGCCCCACCCAGTCGCGCCCCGTGAAGGCCTTGCGGACGATGCCGAGGAGCCGCTGCTCGGTTTGCGGATCGAGCGGCTGCGGCTCGCACGGGACGAAGGCGATGCCGACCCTCAGCGGAAGCTGCAGCCGCGTCGCGCGCGGATGCGACGGCATGCCCTCGGGGAAGAGGTAGTCGACGAGATTGCTGCGGTAGTGGCGCCTCTGCGCGCCGTAGAAACTGCAGCCGGTCAGGAGAACAAGGAGTAGCACGATCGACTTGCGCATGGGCGTCCCCTATCGCAGGCGAGGTGCCACTCGGCGCGTGCTTTCGAATCAATGACTTGCGAGCGGCGAAGGCGTACACTCAGTACAAATCATGTACACGACTGATCAAGAAATGATCGGTGCGCTGGTTTACGAGAACCCGTTCCTCCCCTCCCGCATCGAGTTGGAGAAAGCGATCCTCGGCGATGCGTTCGTGGCCGACACGAACGTCTGGAGCCGCGATGTCCGCCACGAATCGCGCCCGAACATCGCCGCGATCGGAGCGCGTGCGGAGACGCTATTGAAGCGCGTGCCGAAAGGGGGGCCGCATTACGAGGACCTCGTGACGTACGTCCTCTACGACCGCTACTCCGAGAAACTGGTCGAGCTCGACGGCCGCGAGCGCGTTGCGTTCTACGACGACTTCGTCGCCGACGCGCGCGCCCTGCTCGATAGGCCGCCCGACCTCCCCCACCTCTTCGCCTGCTTCTACCAGGTGCGGCGCGCATTCCTCCACACGTTCACCTACCTGGTCGGCACGTCGATGCGCGCGGCGCAACTCCGCGCCGACGTCTGGTGCTCGATCTTCTCGCGCGACCTCCGCCGCTACCGCCGTTCGCTGTTCGAGCGGATGAACGACGTGACGACACTGATCATCGGCCCGACCGGCACCGGCAAGGAGCTGGTGGCGCGCGCGATCGCGCTGTCGCGCTACATCCCGTTCGACGAACGGACCCGCCGCTTCGCCGCCGCACCCGACGCACTCTTCTCCGGACTCAATCTCTCCGCGCTGTCACCCGCACTGATCGAGTCGGAGCTGTTCGGACATCGCAAGGGCGCGTTCACCGGCGCGCTCGCCGATCGCGAAGGCTGGCTGGAGGAGTGCTCGCCATTCGGCAGCGTCTTCCTCGATGAAGTGGGCGAGCTCGATCCGTCGATCCAGGTAAAGCTGCTGCGCGTGCTGCAGACGCGTACGTTCCAGCGCATCGGCGACACGACGACGCGCCACTTCGCGGGCAAGATCATCGCCGCTACCAACCGCGACCTCGCCGCCGCGAGCGACTTCCGCCGCGATTTCTACTACCGCCTGAACGCCGACGTGATCATCACGCCGTCGCTGCGCGAGCAGCTCGACGACAATCCGAAGGAGCTGCGCCACCTGGTGACGCACATCGCGACGAACATCGCCGGCGACGCGGAAGCGGATGCGATCACGGAGGACGTGATGAAGGTGATCAGCCGCAAGCTCGGCCCGCAATATCCCTGGAGCGGCAATTTCCGCGAGCTGGAACAGTGCGTCCGGAGAATCATGATCCGCGGCGACTACGAGCCGTCAATGATCGCCGCGACACAACCAGCCGTACTAGACGGACGAATGACGGAAGAAGAGCTCCTACGCTGGTACACAAACCTCGTCTACCAGCAAAGCGGCAGCTACCAGGAAACCGCCCGCCGCCTCGGCATCGATCGCCGCACTGCGCGGTCGCGGTTGGGGTGAGGGGAACGACGAGAGCGCCTCCGGCGGGCGGGCACGGCCCGCAGCGTTAGTCTTTAGGGCTTGGCCAACAGACGCTGCGGGCCGCGCCCGCCCGCCGGAGGCGCCCCGGTCGTCTCTCCCCTACACCGCGATCGCGGCGCGGATCGCGGCGACGGCGGCGGATGTCGGGGTGCCGGGGAGGAAGATTTCTTTGATGCCCATCGACTTCAGTTTGGGGATGTCCTGTTCCGGGATGATGCCGCCGGCGAAGACGATGATGTCCTGCGCGTCCTCTTCCTTCAGCAGTCGCATGATCTCGGGGAAGAGGACGTTATGGGCGCCGGAAAGGATCGACAGCCCGATCGCGTCGACGTCCTCCTGCACGGCGGCGGCGACGATCTGCTCCGGCGTCTGGCGGAGGCCGGTATAGATCACCTCCATGCCGGCGTCGCGCAGCGCGCGGGCGATCACCTTCGCGCCGCGGTCGTGGCCGTCGAGTCCGGGTTTGGCGATGAGGACGCGGATTTTGCGTTCAGTCATGTAGTGGCCTCACGGAAGATCGACAGGATGACGATGTCGTGCCACGTCCCCTCTCGATAGAAATCACGCGCGAGCTTTCCCTCCTGCACGAAGCCGCGTCCCTCGAGGACGTGCTTCGCACGATCGTTATAGTCGAAGACGTTGATGCGCAGCTTCATCAGATTCATGTCGTCGAAGGCGAAGCGGACCATCGTGGCGATCGCGTCGCTGCCGAAGCCGCGGTTCCAGGCCGTCGGCTCGCCGATGAAAAGACCGAACCAGGCGTTGCGCGACACCCAGTCGATGTCGTGGATCGACGCGTTGCCGATGTGCGCGCGATCGTCCTTCCGCTCGATGGCGAAGTGCCGTTCGCTGTGATTCGCGTGCATCGCCCGCTCCAGCCACTCCTGCTCGTTCTGGAACGCGATCGGGTAGCGCGTCTTCAGCGTGCGGACGATGTTCGGGTCGTTCATCCAGCGATAGCAGCGCTCGGCGTCTTCCGGCTCGAACGCGCGCAGGATCACGTGCTCCCCCGCGATCATGAATCGCCGGCGCCCCGGTTCGCGCGGTTCGGGGACGAGGTCGCGTTCGGTGCGCATGCGGCGGCGATTATAGGTCTTGAGCTGTTGAGGTGTTGAGCTGTTGAGCTGTTGAGCCAAACCGCTCAAGAGCTCAACAGCTCAACAGCTCGGCAACGACCTTGCTACCTCGCGACAACGATGCGCATTCAGGCAATGTTGTTCGACATCGACGGCACGCTCGTCGACACCAACGACCTCCACGTCCGCTGCTGGCTCGACGCGTTCGAGCACTTCGGTAAGACGCTCGACGCCGGCGTCATGCGGCATCAGATCGGGAAGGGAGGCGATCTGCTCGTCCCCGATCTCCTCAACGCGAAGGAGATGCGGCGCTTCGGCGAGGAGCTGCAGAAATACCGCGGCGAGCTTTACAAGGAGCGGTACATGCCGCGGGCGAAGCCGTTCGATGGGGCGCGGGAGACGCTCGAGGCACTGCATGCGCGCGGGGTTCGCATCGCGCTCGCATCGTCGTCGAACGAAGACGAGGTCGAGTACTATACGCAGCTTCTCGGCGTCGAAAAATTGATCGAGGGATCGACGTCGAAGAAAGACGCGGAGCACTCGAAACCGTCGCCTGAGATCTTTCGTGCGGCGCTCGAGCGCATCGGAGCGGACGAGGGACGAACGTTTGCCGTTGGAGACACGCCGTACGACATCCTGGCCGCCCATCGCATCCCGCTGCCGGTCGTGGCCGTCCTCAGCGGCGGCTTCGAGCGCGAGCTCCTGGCGAAATCGGAATTCCTCTTCGACGACATCACGCACATCGTCGATGAGCTGAAGCGACTCGATGACTATTTTGATGACTGACGTACACCGCCGCTCCATCATCGTCGACGGCCACTGCGACTCCCCCTACCGGATGCTCCGGCACAACGTGCATCTCGACGAGCACGACACCGAAGCGCAACTCGACCTCAAGACGCTGCGCGCCGGCGGCATCACCGCCTCCTTCTTCGCCGCATACGTGCCGCCGTTCTACGCCGGACGCGGCGCCGCGGCGTTCGCGCATCGCCTCATCACGCTGATCCAGGAAGAAGCGCAGCGCAACCCCGAGGTCCTGACGTACTGCACCGACGCGGCAGGAATCCGCGCGGCGAAGCGCGACGACAAGCACGCCCTGCTGATCGGCGTCGAAGGCGGGCACGCCATCGAGGACTCGCTCGACATCCTGCGCGAGCTCTACGCGCGCGGCGCGCGCTACATGACGCTGACGCACGTGAACACGAACAACTGGTGCGACTCGTCGGGCGACGCGCCGCGTCACAACGGCCTGACCGACTTCGGCCGCGACGTCGTGCGCAACATGAACGACCTCGGCATGATCGTCGACATCTCGCACGTCTCCGACCCCGCCTACTACGCCGTCCTCGAGACGACGCGCGTGCCGGTCGTCGCCACGCATTCGTCGTGCCGCGCGATCTGCAACCATCCGCGCAACATGACCGACGACATGCTGCGCGACCTCGCGCGCAACGGCGGCGTCTGCATGATCAACTTCTTCTCCGCCTTCATCAGCAACGACGTCGCGCAGGCGATGAAGAACGCGGCGAAACCGGCGAAGGGGAGCGGACTCGGAGGCACCGAGGAGATGCCCGATGATCGCACCGACTGGGACACTTACCTCGCCTGGTTCAACTCCCTCGGCATGCCGCGCGCGACGCTCGACCAGGTCGCCGATCACGTGATCCACGCCGCGGAAGTCGCCGGCATCGACCACGTCGGCATCGGCTCCGACTTCGACGGCGTCCCCGCGCTCCCCGATGGCCTGACCGACGCGGGCATGCTCCCCGCGCTCACCGCGCGGCTCTCCGAGCGCGGCATGCGCGACGACGACATCGAGAAGGTGCTTGGCAGCAATTTCATGCGAGTGTTCGAGGCCGTCGAGCGCGCGCGGCGCTGAATGCAAAAGGCAGAATGCAAAATGCAAAACGAGCTGAATTCTGCATTTTGAATTTTGCATTCTGCATTTAAACTCCGCCCATGCCTTCCGAAGTCGACGTCCTCCGCGACCTGGCGAAACTCTTCTGGTCCCGCAAGCCGGTCCCCTGCCCGCAGCACACCGGCGGGACGCTGACCGGCAGCTTCGTGCACACCACCTTCGCCGACCACATCTCGCTCGTCTGCGATCGCGGCAAGGAATCGCTGATCATCCCGCAGCGTCCGAAGCAGAAAGAGTTCCTCGACCAGCAGGTCGAGGGGTTCGTGGAGAACATGCAGCGCGGCGACTCCATCCTCTGCTACCGCTGCCAGTCGCCCCTCGAAGTGGCGCAGGTCGAGAACCCGAACACCGGGATCACCGACTTCACCTTCACCTGCATCCGCTGCCTCTCGTACGGCTCGTGGACCGGCAAGCCCGAGCTTGCAAAGATCGGCGAGTAGCAGGGCCGGAAAATATTTCGGGCTCATGGGTAGGGAATTCCTCCCCTACGTCACTCCTTAGTTGAATGGTCCTTGAGGGGAGGATCGCTGTTCATGACTCACGCGGTAAGTGCATTGACGTACGAGGGACCCGAAGTCGAGGCTTACGAGCTGGTTGAGACGTGGCGCCTTTCCGAGCTCGTGGCCAATTTCGCTCGCATCCACATCCTGGTGACGCTCTTTGACGGCAAGCCGGACCTCTGGCTCGACTTCATCGAACGCGACGGAACACCGGAGGAGCGCGAGTACGACCGGCCGTTCGTTTACGGCCTGAAGCAGCGGATGTCGAACGACCCGACGCTGCTGGAGACGATGCGCCGGCTGGTGCGGGACGTCTCTTCGCTGTTCGCGCCGCAGCGGATTGAGTAAGCTCGGCCCCGAGCGCTGAGTACTGGACCACTCAGCGCTCGGGACTCAGCGTGCCGGACACACCTCAAGTAGTCATCATCGGCGGCGGCTTCGGCGGCCTCTACGCCGCTCGCACTCTCGACGGCGCGCCGCTGCGCGTCACGCTCGTCGATCGCCGCAACTACCACCTCTTCCAGCCGCTGCTCTACCAGGTCGCGAGCGCGGCGCTGAATCCGAGCGACATCGCCTCCCCCATCCGCTCGATTCTCAATCGCCAGCGCAACACGGAAGTGATCCTCGGCGAGGCGACGTCGATCGACGTCGCGAACAAACGCGTGATCCTCGCGGACGGTGAGCTCCCGTACGACTACCTCGTCATCGCCACCGGCGCGACGCATTCGTACTTCAACCATCCGGAGTGGGAGCGCGACGCGCCGGGACTGAAGACGATCGAGGACGCGCTCGAGATCCGCCGCCGCGTGCTGCTCGCGTTCGAGCACGCGGAGCGGGAGAGCGATCCGGCGCTGCAGCGCGCGTGGCTGACCTTCGTCGTCGTCGGCGCCGGACCGACCGGCGTCGAGCTCGCGGGCGCGCTGAGCGAGATCGCCCGGCAGGCGATGATCCGCGACTTCCGCCACATCGATCCGAAGAGCGCGCGCGTGATCCTCGTCGAAGGGCGCGACCGCGTCCTTCCGCCCTACCCGCCGTCTCTTTCTGCCAAAGCGCAGCGCCAGGTCGAGCACCTCGGCGTGGAGGTGATTACCCGCGGCACCGTGACGTCGCTCAGTGATGCCGAGGTCTGCATCGGCGAGACTTCGATCGCGGCGAAGACCGTGCTGTGGGCCGCGGGCGTGCAGGCGTCGCCACTCGCGAAGAGTCTCAATGTTCCGCTCGATCGCGCGGGACGCGTGCTCGTCGAGCCCGATCTGTCGATTCCCGGGCACCCCGAGGTCTTCGTCATCGGAGATCTCGCGGCGGTGAAGCAGGCGAACGGAGAGCTCGTGCCGGGCGTCGCGCCGGCGGCGATTCAGGAAGGCGTCTACATCGGGAAACGCCTCGCGGGGAAGAAACATGAGCCGTTCCGCTATCGCGACAAAGGCTCGCTCGCGACCATCGGCCGCGCCGCCGCCGTCGCCGACTTCGGCTTCTTCAAACTGAGCGGCTTTCTCGCCTGGATCGCGTGGCTCACGATCCACATCTTCTTCCTCATCGGCTTCCGCAACCGCTTCCTCGTCATCACGCAGTGGGCGTGGGCGTACCTGACGTTTCAGCGCGGCGCGCGGCTGATCACCGGGAAGTCTCAGAATTAGAAATTGAAATGCTGAAACTGAGACAAGAATTCGGTCTAGCCTTAATTTTCAATCATTTACGCTGGCAGCCACGTTGCTCTAGAGGGCCGCGTGAACAAACATCTGCACGTCTACGAAAATGAAGAAACGCTCCCCGCCACGCTTCACGATTACTTCCAGCGAGCCACGGCCCGGGTCCTGTTCGTCGGTGAGCCGCACGCATTTGCCGGTGCGCGCTGCGAAGTAACGGCGGCCGGCAGCGGCGAAGAGGGCGTGCTGAAGGCTCACCAGTGCAAGCCCGATCTGATCGTGATGGACGCGACGCTGCTGGAGGAGGCCGGCTTCAACGTGTGCGGCGCCATCCACGCGAATCACGCCACGCGATCGATCCCGATCCTGGTCATCGGGCACTGATCACAAGGCGGAGTTCCACGCCGCCGCGGTGATCCACCACCGCGTGCCGTCGTGCACGAGCTGGATGCTGTTCTTCCCGCCGCCGATCACCGGGCCGTCTTCGGTGTAGCGCGACTCGTAGGTGCTCAGGACGTGCGCGACGCCGCCGTACTGCTGCACCTCGCGCTCGGTCTCGTACTCGAAGAAGCCGTTCTCTCGCAGCCACGGATCGACGCGCGCGATGTACTCCGGCTTCGACTCGACGCGGAGGCTCTTGTCGGGACGCACCTGGAAGAAGCGCGTCTCGGGGCGATAGAGCGCGGCATCGCGCTTCCACTGCCGCGGCACGCCTTTGCCGCCGGAGATGGTCTCGTAAAACGCCTTGATGATTCCGTCGATGCTCTCGACGTCCTCGGGACGCGGTTCATCAGTCATTGATTTTGATCTCCACTGCCGGAAACGCGGTGCCCGCGCCCGAGGTCGTGAGGCGCACGAGATGGTTGTCCGCGTTGCGGACCCAGACGTCGTGCGTCTCGTTCGTGTTGAGATTCTTGAAGCGGATGTGCGTCGCGTCGCCTTCCACGCCGACGACCTGCAGCGGCGACTTCTCCGGATCGGGCAAGAGCGTCATCCATTGATAGATGCGATCCGCATACGCCGGCTCGTTCGCATCAGGCTTGCCGTTGCGCGACCAGCTCACGCCCTTGAGATGACGCTCCGCCGACCACTCCTCGCCCTTCGCCTTGAACCGAACCCGCTCCTCCCCCACCCGCGCCCGCACGAGATCGCCCGAGGCGGTGACGTCGCCGATCGTCATCTCGAAATGAAGTGCGGAAGCGCTCCGCACCCAATCAACCGCCTTCGAATAATCCCCCTCGCCCGCCGCAGCGGGAGAGGGTGTCCCTGAGCGAGCGGAGCGAGTCGAAGGGACGGGTGAGGGTCTCGTCTCTTCCTTCCGGCAAGCCACAACGAGCACGAGCAGCAAAAGCACCTTTTTCATCAGCGCGCGAATGATAATCCTCCGCGCATGACCGCCCGCAAACTCCCGCCCGGCGACCGTCCGCTGAAGACCCTCGAGCGCGTGCTCTCGAAGGCCGGCATCGGCTCGCGCAGCGAAGCGCGGCGCTGGATCGCGGCGGGCCGCGTCACGGTCAACGACCGCCTGATCCGCGATCCCGATCACTGGGTCGACCTCGAGCGCGATCGCATCGCCTTCGACGGCCAGCCGCTCGGCTCCGCGTCGCGCATCTACCTTCTCCTGCACAAGCCGGCCGGCTATCTCACGACCTACCGCGATCCGGAGGGACGTCCCACGGTCTACGACCTCCTGCCCGGCCGCGATCAGTACGTCTTTCCAGTCGGACGTCTCGACCTCGACACGAGCGGCCTGCTGATCATGACGAACGACGCGCAGTTCGCCGAGCGGATGACGAACCCTGACTACCACGTGCCGAAGACCTACCTCGTCAAAGCGTCGATGCCGCTGAGCGACGAGCAGCTCGACCAGCTCCGCCGCGGCCTCGAGCTGCGCGACGGCCCGACGCGTCCCGCCGAAGTGACGCGCGTGAATCCGCGGACGTTCGAGATCACGATCACCGAGGGACGCAACCGTCAGGTCCGGCGCATGGTCGAGGCCCTCGACGCGAAAGTCGAGAAGCTGACGCGCATCGCGATCGGCGCGCTGCAGATCGGCGAGATGGAGCCGGGTGCGGTGCGCGAGCTGACGACGGATGAATTACGGGCGCTTCGGACAGCAGACAGCGGACAGCGGACAGCGCGCTGAGACGACACCGCTGTCCGCTGTCTGTTGTCCGCTGTCTAACCAAACGCCGCGACTAGCTCGTCGACCACCGGCCACGTCGCATCGCGCCATTCGCCCGCCATCAGCAGTCCGGCCGAGGCGAGGTAGACGGCGACGTCGCGCTTCGGAAACTGCGAAAGGGCGGCGACCGCCTCGCGCACCTGCTCGGAGGTCGGGACCGTGTAGTCGTCGTTCTCGATCGCGCCGTTCTCGTGCGGCACTTTCCAGTGGTCGAGGAACGCGGCGAGCATGTCGTTCTTCTCGTGCGTGTGGTACTGCATCAGCGCCATCTCCAGGATCTGCTCGAACTCCGGCGCGGTGAGGCGCGAGGCGAGGAGCTCGGCCTTTTTCGGCGGCGGCATCTTGCGGATCGTCTCCTCGCGGAAGTGGAGTGCTTTCGCGAGCTGGACGATGGCCATGGCCTTCGACTGCGCGTCGCCGTGACGCCAGAAAGTGGAGAGGACGTCGCGGCGGAGGTCGGAGTCGGCGATCTGGCGCAGGATGTGCCGCGCGTCCCAGCGGATGGTGTCGGTCATGGCGGCGGAGGGTACCGCAATAAGCGGCGCGACGTCATGGTTGACACGAAAACGCCGCGCCCGTATGGTGTCGCGTCGCCGGGCCCGTAGCTCAGTGGTAGAGCAGTTGGCTTTTAACCAATTGGTCGTAGGTTCGATCCCTACCGGGCTCACCAGCCGCAACCAGTCAGTCCCCGTCGTCTAGAGGCCTAGGACAGCGCCCTTTCACGGCGCCAACACGGGTTCGAATCCCGTCGGGGACGCCAGCCGGCACGGCCGGCTGCGTTGGTTGGCCCAGCCTTCTTGAGACGTCTTCGTTGCATCGGACGATCTCCGCGAGAACTGCGGTTCGATATTCGTCCAGTACGGCACGCCACCTCCTCTACAATCTCCATATGACTCGCGACGAGATTCTGGAGATTCTGCGCGGCAGTCGTGATGAGCTGCGTCGTGACTTCGGAGTCGAGTCGCTGGCACTCTTCGGCTCCGTCGCCCGAGGGAGCAGGCGCGCGAACGACATTGACGTCCTGGTCGACATCCCATCGTCTATCTCATTGTTTCGATTAGTTGCACTCCAGTTGCGATTGCAGGACCTACTCGAGTCCCCGAGGGTGGACGTCGTTTTGCGCGATGCCATCGCGCCTCCGTTACGTGAGGCGATCCTTGCCGAGGCGATCAGTGTCGCGTGAACGCGAATGGGTTTTCCGAATCAATCACATCCTGGACGCGATCGAAAAGATTCAGCGTTACACGAGTGGAATGAATTTCGAGCAATTCGCCGGCGACGATCGGACCGTTGACGCTGTCATCCGCAACTTCCTCGTCATTGGCGAAGCAACGCGCCGTGTCCCCGCCGAAGTGCGAGCGTCGTGCACGGAAATCCCCTGGAAGTTGATGGAGGGGATGCGGCACGTCCTGGTGCACGAATACGAGACGGTCAGGCTCGATACGCTCTGGCGGACCATCATCGACGATCTTCCTCCGCTCGTCGCCCCGCTTCGTCGGCTAATCTAGGACAGCGCCCTTTCACGGCGCCAACACAGGTTCGAATCCCGTCGGCGACGCCACCACCCACCCCTCACCGCTGCACACTCGCCCAGAACGGCAAGAACTTCTTCGCCTCCGCCACTCCCTGCTCCGTGACCGCCGTGCGGGTGACATTCACCTTCGTCAGACGGCTCATCGTCTCGAGATGAACAAGCCTGGCGTCGGTGACTTTCGTCCCGCTCAGGTTGATCCCGGTGATGCCAGTCAGCTTCGATAAATGCGCGGGTCCGACGTCGGTGATCGCCGTGTCGCGCAGACCGGCGAATTCGATGCGCTTGAACGTGCTCATTCATCCCGATTCGTACTCCGATCGCCTGAGACCTGCCGAAGAATCTCTCGGCCCCAGCGCCACTTCATCGGGCGAGCCTTCGTCGGGTAATCCTAGCCGGGTCCCCGCGCGTCGCCTGATCGACGATTTCCGCGCGCATCCCCGCTCAGTGGCGCACACTGACTCGTTGCAGGAAAGGGGCAAACATGCCAGTGATTCAAGTTTTGCTGGACTCGAAATCGGGTCCACTCCCGCTCAAAGGGCAGTTCCAGCCGCAAGGAGACATGGTTCCGTCGGTCTACTTCACCGGTACCGCGCAGAGCAGCTCTCCCGGCGCGACGATCATGGTCCAGATGACCATTTACGACCCGGACGGAAAGGATGCCGGAAGTACCTCGGGAATCGTTTTCACTAACGAAGCAAAGCAGCACAAGACGATGCTCGGAGCGCTCATCAATCAAAAACCGTGGAATTTCGGCCAGACCTACACGTACGAGATCATGGCGGTGGGGCCGACGACCACGTCCGACGCCAACGACTTCTACTCGCTGACCATCCTGTACTGACGAGAGGAGATTGGGCGATGGATATTCAAGAGCTCTTCAACACCAGCTTCACGCAGTTTCCGATGAACGTGAAGTTCACTCCGCGCGACACGGCGCCGGCCCAACTGTACGTCACCGCGTCCGCGTTCAGCAGCGCACCGAATCAGATGATTGGCATCGCCGTCGCGCTCGACGGCAAGCCGCTTGGCAATCTGACGCTTTTCGCGAACGAGGCCCAGAGTCACAAAGCGCTCGTGACGACGTTGTTCTCCGTGCAGTTCGACGACCTCAATCCGCACACGCTCACACTCACCGCCGCGACACCGTACACGCGATGCGATGCCAACGACACCGTCGGCGCGGCGCTCCTGATGAGCAGCGACGTCGAGCCGTTCGTCTGGAACACGGACGGTCCCCTTCCGCAATACACGACCTTCCGGTCGCAAGGCAGTGGACCGGTACTCCTCTTCTTCTCCGGTTCCGCCTGGCGAAACAACAGCGGTCAGGTCGGAGTCGAAGTGGTGATCGACGGCAAGCCGGTCGCGGTCTCGCAATTCGACGCCATTCCGGTGAGTCACCAGGCGTTTCCACCGCGATTCACGCAGGTCATGCTGCAGTATTCAAAGGATCCGATCCCGATCGGATTCAGCGCGAGCAGCAGCGACGTTTCCAGCGATTCGAACGACCATTACCAACTCGTGTTGATCTACTAGTGCGGCGCGGTGCGACGACGCGGAGGCGCCGGACCGGCGGCAAATCCGCGTCGTCGTCGATGACGACCCAATACGCGCTAACGAGGCGATCGAACGATTCGAGGCCGAGCTCGCGACCAATCGGCACGCGCGCGTCGTGGCACGCAGCCCATTTCTGTTGAGCTGCACGGCCGCTCTCAACATCGAAGGGCGTCCCTTGCCGGCACACTCTGGCTGGCTGAAGCCACCAGCGGCAACAACATCTACGACGTCGACAACATCCTCAACGACACCGATCACGACGGCAGCGTCTCTCTTCTGTTTCCGTTCAAGGACATCGCTGCCGCGATCCGGCATCTGGCTCGTTGCCGATCTCAGCACGCATACGATCGCCTTCGATAATCCGAACCGGACCGCACCCAATGCCTTGCCGTTTCCATCGAAAGCATTCCTGCGCGACCCGGCTGGGAATTACACACACGTCCAGGTTTCGGCGAACGGCTTCCCCGCGATGTTCGGGTGGGCACGTGCAGGCATCGGTGGATGGATGACGATCGTCGCCGACGGCGGGTCGGCCGATGAGGACGGCGGTCAGAACGGTCGCGCCACATTCGAAACGTCGTCGATGAAGCGGACGATCGGCACCACCGGCCCTCCGCCCGCGGACGGAATCCAGCCGGGCGACATGTTTTGTCGTCGGTTGTTTTTGCCGCGGCAGCCGTGGCGCGAGCGTTGCGGGCTTCGAATCATCCGTCACCCGCCGTGCGATATGGTTTCAATCAGCGCTGTTCTCTCGCTCCTGCGGCAGCGGACGAGTGATTCGTTCGTCCGCTGCCGATTCAGTGAACGGTGATGCGGGCACTCACGACGCCATACCAGACGTTCATGTTGCTCGCGTCGATGGTGACCTGAGCACCAGCCCAGCCCTCGTATTTAGGAACGTCGTAAATGACGATCAACTGGTCACCCCGCCGTAATGCGACGGCCGATCCGCTCGCGCTGAGCCATGTACCGTCCGCGAGCTTCAAGACCTGCTTGCGGCTACCGCCGGGCGGAATCTCGCTGAATGCGGGGAAATTGCGCGTGAAACGCTGAGCGGGATTCTGGAACAGCGTCTCCATCTGCTCGTCCCGGAGAACGAGCAGCCGCCACCGCGCCGCACCCCAACTGTTCCCGTCCTTCCACACCCGCACCGGCTTCTGCGAACCGTTCGTGAGCTCGACCTCGATGGTTCCATTCGAGGAGGCGCTCACGACCTTCAGGTTCAAGGCCATCACCGGCAAAGCATACAAAACCACAGTGCTCAGAAGGAGGGCACGCACATCTCTAGAAATTGACATTCAGCGTCCTGCTCGTAAAGATCGTCCGCCCGCCTCGGCAAACGTCGACCACAATCAATCTGAAACGTAGTGTCACACCGGCAGGGAACCCCTGGGGCGTGTCGCGGCCGTCATATTGATCACCGTTGTACTGGTCGCCCGGCTGCAGATCGGAATGCGGACCGGTACGCCGGCCATAGCGATTGTCATTCGCATCACGATCCTCATACCACTGATTGGGCTGATCACGCGGCGGCTGGAATCCCGGATGCGGGGCATTGCGCTGCCTGCGATTCCACGAAATCAGCTGCCGGACTTCACAGCACAGTGGATCATGCGTCTGATCGTTCTGGAATTCGGCGTGCCACGTGAAGGTCGTGCCGCCGGTCACCGTACCGGACACGTTGTATTCAGGCGCCTGGCGAATGCCGCATTGGCAACCGCGACGCGGACGCGGTGCCGGAGTGGGCGACGGTGCCGGAGTGGCTTGAAGTCCCAAGCGGTCCGCGGTGTTGATCGGCTCATCGTCCGCGTATGCGAAGGGGTTCATGCCGCCCTGGAGTCCGATCGGATCGGCCTGCGTATAACGTCCCCATGCCGCGCGGTACCAGCGGTTGACGTTGTATTCGCGCTCCGTCACGCCGTTCGCGCCGAGGTTGAGCTGTTCCGCTTCCTGTCCCGGCAAGCGAAGCGGCTGGTGCTGATCGGCCGAGCGCAGCGCGTAGACCGCGCCGAACGGCTCGTACTCCGCGCGCCACCAGACGGCGCCGGCGGTGTCGGTCTGGACGATCGGCGTACCGAGGTGGTCGGTGAATGTCCAGTGCGTGGCGACGCCGACGTCGACCTGCGCCACCGGCTGGCCGTTGAACCAGATGTACTCGTAGCCGACCGGCGGTGCGCCGTTGCCGGCGGCGAGTCCGGTCTCCGCAAGGAGGGTCATTTCGGGCGAGTAGAACGAGTAACGGCGGTTTCCCGTGCTGACTGTCATCGGCGCCGGCTTGAGCACGCTCGCGTACGTCGTGGCACTGGAGAACGAGGCGAAGTCGAAGATCGCGGCGGCTTCGAAGTCGTTGACCAGCGACACGGTTCGCGTGACCGGCGTGCGGCGCGGATGCGTCGTGTGACGGAAGACGTACGTGGAATCGGACGTGAGGGCCGGAGGCGCGGCGAGCGCGAAGAGGCTCGCTCCGTCCGCGTAGACGCCGGCGATCGTGCCGAATCCGGGGTAGCCGGGATCGGATCCGTACTGCGGGACCGGCTCGACGCGGAGCACCACGATCGCGGCGATGTTGCCGTAGATCTGGCTCCCCTCTTTCGCGACGGACGTCGCGACGATCACGCCGATGTAGCGATCGAGCTGCGCGGGCGGATTCGTATCGCCCGGCTTCGTCGTCCAGCACTTGTCGTCGAGACGCGGTGAGCCGCTCTGGCGCGCGTTCGGTTCGCAGATCGACGCCAGCGGACCGTTGGCGAGCGTGACGTAGCCTTTCAGATCGGCCTTGTTGTCGTAATCGCCGCCGGTCACCTGCTTCGGCCACTGCGAGCCCCAGAAGTTGACCTTCTCGCCGACGTGCGGAGGTGTGGCGTTGCCGCCCCAGATCACGAACTGGCTCGGCGCGAAGAGAACGACCGGGACGCTGGTCTCGGCGGGGATGTAGTACTGATCGCCCGCGAAGGCGACGATCATCCGGATCGGACCGGTGCCGAGCGACAGCGGAACGTTGATGGTCGTCGTTGCGACACCAGAGGCATTGGTGATTGCTGAAACAGTCACGCTGCCGATCGTGAACGTGATGGTTTTGTTCGCGATCGGTGCGCCGCCGTCGGGATCGGTCAGCACAGCGGAGACGGTCTGCGCGACGCCGTTCGGCACGAGCGTGCCGCCGGTGTAGCGGATCGCGGTCTCATCGCGGACGACGGAGATCGTGGCGTTGGCACTCGATGCGGTGTACGGACCGCTCGCGGCGAATGTGACCGACATCGGCGTCGGACCGGGCACGCCGGCCGGCGTAATCGTGACTGTTGCGACGCCGTTCGCGTCGGTCGTGCCGCTTGCGATTTGTCCGCCGAGGTTGAAGACGAGCGTGTTGTTCGCAATCGGAGCTCCGGTCAGCGCTTCGGTGAGTTTCGCGCTGAACGACTGCGGATCGTTGTATTCCGCGCCGTATGCGCCGAGGAACTGCAGCGCGGTCGGGATGTTCGTCCACTTCACCGTGACCTGATTCGAGGTCGCGCTGCCGGTCGTGGCCTGGATGAAATCGGTGCCGGTGACGGAGCTCGCGTAGCTGAACGTCGCCTGTCCCGCGGCGTTCGTCGTCGACGTCGCGGTGCGCGGTGAATTCGGGCCGGCGAGGACGTTGAAGGTCACGCTCGCGCCGTTCGCGGGTGAGCCGCCCGTGGTGACGGTCGCGGTCGCGGTGTAGGTCGAGCCGAGCTGCTGCGTCGCGGTGGCGGGAGCGAGCGCGATCGAGACCGGCGCTTCCCACGTCGCGGTCACGGCATTCGACTGGATCGAGTTGCCGCCCGCGCCGATGACCGAGGCGACGAGGGTGTCGGTGCCGGGGACGCTGCTCGTGTAGG